>JAABUO010000211.1_pt1 | contig 150287 bp, 149 predicted proteins | sample 5559291 | NCBI WGS metagenome assembly JAABUO01 (sample SAMN10711878, study PRJNA513372) | rock metagenome | isolation source: Antarctica rocks | place: Antarctica: Victoria Land, Finger Mt sud
CGGCTGCCCGGAGACGTGCACATACTGCGCGCAAAGCAGCTCCTGGAGCAAGAGCGTCGGGCTGAAGGCCGAGAAGCTGATGGGCGTGGAGGAGGTGCTGGAGGCGCGGGGGGGGCCCCCCCCCCCCCCCCCCCCCCGCGCGGCGGGGGGGGGGGGGGCCGGGGGGGGGGCCTTGCTGGGGCGGTGTGATGGGGCGAAGGGCATTTGAGGATTGGGGTCTGAGGCTGGGGAGTTGTGAGAGACGCGGTGATTGGCGTAGAGGAGGCGTGGGCGTGCGGCGCGGGAGTAAGGGAAGGGGTTGTTGATGGAGGGGTGAGTGGCGTGATTTCGGGTGGGGGGTTGGAGGAGGTGGATGGTGATGGGCGGGCCGGCGGGGGGGGGGGGGGGGTGTTTGGATGTAACGCTGGTTTTGGGGTGGGAGGGTACTGGTGAGAGGGAGATGACGGGAAGAGAGATGATGGGATCTCCGCATTACTTCGGATGAATAGAAGTATGTGCATTGGGCACCGGTGGCCCACGTTCTTGAATATTGCTCTGCTCGAATCGGTAAGTATGTCTATGCACAAGGTGGTCGTCATGGGCTGATGCATCGTCTCCTGCCACATATATTTCGATCAGATATATCCCAGAACATTAATCGCTCGCTAACTGTGGTGAGAATAGCACTCTGCCTTCGTTCCTTACTCATCAATCGTCGCAGAGCATTCTATCCCATGCGTGCATCCATGCTTTCCCTCCATCTGTGCCATCACAATGTCAGTCCACATACGTTGCAACGAAACATACTTCCCGGCCCTACAAGAGGAGTCACATACCTAGGCCCAAACCTTCTCATCGCCCAGATCACACTCCCACTGCACAGCGCAATCACACCCACCCCCGTAAACAGCCACCCATCGCCAATAGCACTAATAAGCGGCTGTGCAGCCACAGCACCCACAGCAGAAAAAATATTACGCACGAAATTATTGGCCGCTACGCCGGAGGAGGCGCGGCGGGGCATGAACTCCGTGAGCATGGTGGTGGCCATGGCGAAGATGAGCATGGAGCCGATGCCGAAGAAGAAGTTGGCTATCAGCTGCGAGCGGTTTTTTAGTCATATTTATCGACAAATGGATGACAGACCTACAGGCACTGGCCATATTACGCCCTTTTCCGCAGTCCAGCCATACCAGATCAGAGCTGCTGGGTAGAGGAAGGCGGCGATCCAGGCGTTTTCGCGCATGCGGTCTTCGGGGCGGTAGACGAGCTTGCCCTTGTCGTCGTAGCGCTTCGCTCGCTTGGCTTCCCTAGCCATGATTATATCCGTCCATCTACCCCCGAAAAGACTCGCGAGGATGTAGCCGATGGAGTTGGGTATGTAGGTCAAGCCGACCTCAATGGTGCTGAAATTGTAAGGTGGTTTGGAGAAGGTGGTTTCCAGGCTGATGTTCAATAGATACAGAGAGCCGAAAGTGATGGCGGCGTAGTAGACTGTGATGGCGACGGCAGGAAAGCGGAGGTAAAGGATGATCTTGAGAGGGTCGAGAAAGGCGCGCTTGAGCCACTTAATGGTAGTCTTGGTTTTTTGGTGGATGACCTGCCGCGAAGCCGTCCGTTTCAATTCCGTTGGCGTGGCCTCTGCCTCCCCTGTTGGTTCTTCTAATGGAGGTCTCCGGTCCTTCAGCGTTTCTGGTAGCGCAAAGATAAGGATCACTAGCAAAAATCCACCATATGTGGCAAGCGCCCATTGAGTGCTTCGCCATCCAAGCTTCTGCGCCAGAACCCCTCCGAGAATAGGCGCAAATAATGGCCCCATCAACGGTCCCAGATAGAAGATACCCATCGCTTTTCCACGCTCTCTGACCTCCCATATGTCGGCTATGGTGCCTGCGCCAACTGCTTGAACACTAGCAGCAGCTCCGCCTCCGAGTAACCGAGTGATGACCAGCATTGCTATATTCGTAGAGATGGCGGCCAGTATATTCCACAGGAGGAAGAGTGCGAATGATACAATATAGATTGTCCGTCGACCCAGAGTTTCCGAAAAGGAACTCCACCAAAGGGGAAAGATCGACATGGCCAGCATGTAAAATGCTACTGATAGATTGGTCACCGTTGGAGTGGTATGTAAATCATGAGAGATATCTAAAAGTGAGGCTAGGTGAAATACGTTAGCCTCCAGCTCCATCAATATCGATAATCTGATGCTCACGCAGAATGATAGCGCTTCCCAAGGGAGCTGCTACCGCTGCTAGCGCGATGATGAAGGTAATAAACCATTTTGTCCCTCGAGCGTAGTGCTTCGGTTCCTCCACCTCGGCAAGGATGGTGAACCGCGCAAAAAGCCCACGTCGCTTGACTCTTGAGACCTTGACTGGCGGTGGCTGTGCCGACTCTGCTACTGATATTGCGCGGCCTAGTTCGGCATCCTTCTCTTCTTTGTAATTGCTTTCGTCCTCGATGATCGTCGAGGGGACGGCAGAATGCAGAGACAGCGCGGACGAGAGCGCGGACGAAAGCGAGGATGGAGTAGGAGTGGCCTCCCGGTCTATGGGTGGTGGAGGGGAAGGTGCGATACTGCGCTCAACATGCGGTTCCATGTCACATACATAGTACAGAGGAGATCGGGGCCTTCAAGCCATGGAGCAATGGAGCAAGTGAGCGATGTCGGTCAACGAACTTTATGCAGTTACTCGGATTGAGTGATGGCGATATTGGGCGGCACCCATAAGCCCTAGTGTGGGACTAGCAGAATATTGTATGGCATCTGGTCCATGATGCCGGTAATTATACAGAGATGCTGACCGAGCGGGTCCGACATGGCGAAGGACAAGCATTGCTGACAGGCAGATAACGGAGGGAGAGCTAGAGCGGAATGATCTTCAACACTTGTTGAGGGGAGCATTGAAGGCAGGGCAATAATGTGATGATGACGTCGGACATACATGTGGAAAAGCTAATCAACGAATTCACGACTTGATTGGGGATGAAGTGGGGTTCAAAGATCCCACGAATATGCCGAGATCCCGAGCCGGGCCATTGCCGGATCGGTGCTTGTTCCCGTGGCTAAGCGAGCTGCAGATTATCTAAGGACAGTGCCCGCTTCGAATTAAGGATACCAAGGTGTGTTGCACAACTCAACGGTCACGCATTCAGTGTGGTGGTACCGCAACGTCTTGTGCCCTACGAGCAGATCATCTATACGAGGCGTAACGCTATGGGCGACGCCACTGCAGATAAGCCCACAGATGCCAGGGCACGACTACTAGCTCACTTCTCAGGCGACACTGCAGCGCACAGCGATCGCTGGTCCGAGCTGTGGGACAAAGGAGACTTCCTGCCATGGGATCGTGGCACCCCCAATCCTGCCCTGGAGGATGTCCTTGCGCACCGGCAAGATCTCATCGGGGATTGTTTCGTCAGGAATGGAGAAGGGGGAAAATGGCGCAAGAAGGTGTTAGTCCCTGGCTGTGGTCGAGGGTATGATGTTATGTTATTAGCAAGTTTTGGTTACGACGTCTATGGCCTTGAAGTCAGCGAGAGTGCTGTGCAGATGTGTAGGCGGGAGCAGGATACGAAAGGCCACAAATACCCCGTCCGAGACGTGACTGTGGGTGCAGGCAAGGTTACGTTCTTGACGGGAGACTTCTTCGGCGATGCTTGGTCGAGTAACATCGACGGAGGACCTGTGTTCGAACTCATCTATGACTATACGGTAGATGCCGCTGCATCGGCTGGCTACATACACGTGCAGCGAGGCCAGCACAGAATTCATGCTGACCTAAAGGTAGTTCCTCTCCGCTCTTCCACCTTCGCTGCGTCCAGCTTGGTCATTGAGGATGTCCTCCCTGCTAGCCCCGGCACCCTCTTCCCTGATCTGCGTAGAATTTCCCACATACAAGGACCCTTCCACAGGCGGTCCTCCTTATGCTTTGCCACCTGAGGCGTATCTTGCTCATCTTAGTCAACCTGGGAGGAAGGTGCCCTATAAAGAGGACGGCCGGGTAGAACACAATGCCGTCGATAGACATGATACTGCAGGCTTAAAGAGAGTGACTCACTGGCAGCCTGAGCGGACGCACGAGATAGGCAAAGGAACGGATTGGGTTAGTGTCTGGCAGCATAAGTAGGCCCAGAAGGCAGCTTGGGAACCATACATTACGCAGGCCCTGTCTGCAGGTGATGAACTCTTGACCGGAATGAGAAAAGTATGTCGCTTACGGCTGCTTTCCGTGAGCAAAAGATTCAAGGACTTGGCGGTAGTCAAGCAATCGCTGTTAAGGCCGAAGTGACTAGTCCCCCGCACTCGTGAAGACGATGCATGATGGCCAGCTTGTATTGAGCGCAAGCTTTTATTAGAAGCGCTTGCTTTACCTTAAGACGATCGATCATCACGATGCCTGACGCAGCGAATTGTAGTGCTCTCCGAGGCCATAGCTGTGTCGATAGTAGGCCAGCCACAAAGGCTTGGTCTCGCCTCCGGAGCCACATTCGATTGTTTCGACCTTGCCGTTGGCTTGCAAAACATTGATATCTACGACGTAGGCCCTTGCCAGCGCCAACAGCTCCAGATGGCCGCCCCATTCTCCAGTTTCCCTGATTGTCTGAACGTATGTGTCCAGGGGTCCTTCCAGGAAAGGCACAAACTCATCCGGATTAGCTGCAATGTACGAAGCTGCAACGTTCCGTGTGGCTTTGTAGGCCATCTTCGGACTCAAGTCGCCCATGTCAAGGCCATTGATGGAAATTTCCGGCATCAAGTCGAGGTCATTTCCAATTAGTTGGTCGGCCACGGCTGCATACAAACAGTGGCCGTCCGATCGAATTGGTTGCTCTCTGAGGCTACGTTTTTGATACTCTGATTGCATAGCTTCGCTTTCCCTGGCACGTAAGTCGGGAAGCTTTGCTGCCTCTTTGGCGGCCTGAACAGCAGCCGCCTCTTGATCGGCCGCTCGACGAGCGAGCCTTGCCTTTTGTCGATTCGGCTTCTTAGTATGTGCACTCATGGATTCGTCTGTTTTGTCCGATACTGACAAACCTGCCATGGAAGCTTCTACGCCGTTGACGGGCTGCTGTACAGTGAGATTCTCTTCGCAATTCACTTGCAGTTCCTGATCGTCCTTCCGGCTGGGATTTGCATCTTGTGCGAGGCTCAAGATTTCATGGTCGTGCCTGTCCTTCAGCTGTCGTTCTGAATCTGTGCATTCGTCGTTAACGCCCTTGCGCGTCTTCTTAGTAGCCGACTTCTTCTTCTGCGTGATGCGAGCTTGAAGGTCTTTCTGCTCCTGGCGATGCTTCTTCTGCAATTCTTCCATGACTGAAGTGTATTGGCTTAGACGCAGCACAAAGCATCATACGATTCCTGGAGCGGAGGCTGACTGATTTGTATAAGATCGTTGCGTAAGTTCGCTAATATAAAGTAAGGAAAGAATCAAAGGTTCAGAATATGGTTTTGCGATCCAATAAGAACATCTCGTGCATGTGAAGAAGTCCGGGGAAGACGCGCTAATTTTGTAACCGAGGCTCTTGTGAACAGGTTTCCTCCCTCACGTCTACATCTCCCAAGAAATGCTGAGAGCCTCAAGAAGACGAGCCTGTAGAGACTGAATGGAGAGTCTGAATATGTACTTATGGTATTATCTGATTTTCGTAGCTGAGGTGCAGTAAAGAAATCTGAAACTGGAAGAGGCTCTCGAACTAGCGTAGCGTACCGTAGCTCCCGTACCTTACCTTACCCCTGCCCATACCCCCAGATTCGACCTCAAAGTTGAAGTTCTCCATTAACCCGACACGCTCCCGCCAAAGTGTCGTCACGGAGCTAGCTTCGTAATATGGCCATTCACTCTCAAGGCCCCGGGCCAAGCCTAGCACATGCCCGCTCTTCTAGCCTTCTGACCGGTCTCTGCCAAATGCTCATGAATTCCCCTCCTGCCCACCTCAGCCTCAGAACAGTACGAACGATACCTACGAGAGCGAATGATCCTTCCCCAAGCATCCCACGCAGTCCAAAAGCTCTTTCAGTACGCCGTCCCAATGGCGGTCGAGGACCATGAAGAACAGCTCTTCCAGCAAGACGTCGATGTGGCAAAGCAATGGTGGCAGGACTCAAGATGGAGACATACCAAGCGGCCTTTTACTGCGGAGCAGATTGTAGCCAAGAGAGGGAACTTGAAGATACAATATCCCAGTAATGATCAGAGCAAAAAATTGTGGAACATTGTAGAGGGTCGTTTCAAGGCAAGCCCTGGGTTTCAGCACGTTCGAACACTGCGCTGATTAGAGTAGAATGGGGATGCTAGCTTCACATACGGATGCCTCGAGCCAACGATGCTTACGCAAATGGCGAAGTATCTCGACACTGTTTACGTCTCTGGCTGGCAGTGCTCCTCGACAGCTTCCTCCACAGACGAACCCTCGCCCGACCTTGCTGATTATCCTTACGTGAGTGTGATCTTCCATGAGTGGTCTTCATGAGTTGTGAAGAGATCTCGCTGATAAGGTTAGAATACTGTCCCGAACAAGGTCCATCAGCTATTTCTCGCCCAACTTTTCCACGACCGCAAGCAGCGTGAAGAGCGGATAACCACCCCTAAAGCGAAGCGAGGTAGTGTAGCCAACACAGACTTCTTGAGGCCCATCATTGCCGATGCGGACACTGGGCACGGAGGTCTTACAGCCATAATGAAGCTGACAAAGCTCTTCATCGAGAGCGGAGCAGCCGGCATTCACATTGAGGACCAGGCGCCCGGAACGAAAAAGTGCGGTCATATGGCAGGCAAGGTCCTTGTACCCATTAGTGAGCACATCAACAGGCTGGTAGCCATTCGTGCTCAAGCCGATATCATGGGTATGCGTGAAATCTTATGAGCAATGGATGTTGCTGACTGCGTCAGGCACGGACCTCCTCGCAGTTGCTAGGACCGACTCCGAAGCAGCGACGCTCATAACTTCAACGATCGATCATAGAGATCACGGGTTCATTCTGGGAGTGACAAATCCGGCTTTGCAGCCACTCAATGACCTCATGGTCGCGGCTGAGCAGGCCGGCAACAGTGGAGATGCGTTGCAGGCGATCGAGGATCAATGGATGGCTCGGTCGGGCATGAAACTCTACGATGAAGCTGTCGAAGAGATGATCCATGCTGGAGTTCACGTCGACAAACCGGGCTTGATCGAGCAATACAGATCCGCGGTCAAGGGCAAAAGCAATTCGGAGGCGAGAGCCATTGCAAAAGGACTGACTGGCGTCGACATTCATTGGGACTGGGATTCGCCACGGACGAGGGAGGGCTATTACCGCTACAAGGGAGGGTGTGGTTGTGCCATCAACAGGGCCATCGCATATGGTCCGTACGCTGACATGATCTGGATGGAAAGTAAGCTGCCAGATCACAAGCAGGCAGAGGAGTTTGCCAATGGCGTGCACGCAGTGTGGCCAGAACAGAAGTTTGTATATTCCATCTATTACATCCGTGTACCTGCTGATCAGATGCCAGACTCGCATACAACCTTTCACCCTCGTTCAACTGGAAGACAGCCATGCCTCAGGAAGAACAAGTCACTTACATCAATCGACTAGGCCAACTTGGGTACTGCTGGCAGTTCATCACATTGGCAGGCCTCCATACGACTGCCCTCATCTCGGACCAGTTCTCGAGAGCCTTTGCCAAAGATGGCATGCGTGCTTATGGCGAGCTGGTGCAGGAGCCTGAGATCGCGGCTAAGATCGATGTTGTGACGCATCAGAAGTGGTCAGGTGCCAACTACGTTGACAATATGCTGAAGATGTTGACGGGAGGGATCAGCTCGACGGCAGCCATGGGTGCAGGTGTCACGGAAGATCAGTTCAAGTGATTTCGGCTTATTCGAGGCTGGCTTGGATTCGGATGGATGGTTATGGGCAGCACGTAGTTACATGAATGTCATCATGTAACTCATGGAATATCCGCAGCTATTCTAAGATACAGTGAGATAAAAACATTGAATTTTGAAGAGAAACCATGCCTCTGTTTGCTATGCCTCTTATTTCTAGATGACAAGATATTTGGTCCCATCCGATGTGACAGGGCCGTTGTTACTAGCGTTGCTTCATCTCTCGCATAAACCTCGGATGACGGATGATGCCGAAGCAAGCTTTTGTATCGTCAATTCATTCGAGTCCTCCTTCAACTTTTCTGTGCCATTCACTTCACGAGCACTGCAATTGCCGAGTCAAGGCTGCAGCCGGCAGTCTCTCTTGTTCCCTTGAAATGCTCATCCTCTAAAGCAGATTTATAGACACTGCTTGACTCGCGGCAATCAAACTGTTGATAAGGCAATCTCCTCCAAGATTTCCGCACTCCAGGACGCTTGCCGAACCACGATCCAAAGGGCTCTCGAGACTATCGAACATGGCTTCACCAAACCACCACAAATCTATGACAGTGCTTCACTCAACATTGTTCTATCTACTGCCCCTGCTCACAGCCTTCCCACATCCAACGCTTGCCCAATCAATCATCAACAATGCCGCACAAGCTTCCCTACCCACAGCAACGCCCACCTTGGACGACCCTGGTATACCGAATTCTGGCACCGCAATTCCAACTGCTACAGTCCCACTCACTGGGTACGCCAGCTCCTCAGATCTCAACGCAGACTCTTCCAGCCGCGACGTTCTTAACTACTATTTCCTCCTGCTCATTATCTTCGTCGCCATTCTCTTCACCGCCTATTGCTACGTCTCACGTCGTCGCCGCAGGAAAGCCGCTCGTCTGCAAGGATCCCGGCGACTCCTTCTCGCCCAGGATTTGCAAGGCTGGACTGGGGCCAGGAGATGGGTCCATACCAGATGGAGGTCTGAGCCGAGGGTCGAAGGACTGGACGAAAGGGGAGAGGCACCGCCGCCTTACTTGCCGGAGAGGCCGGCAGAGACGCATGCAGCGAGTGGTAGTAGGGTTACAGAGAGTCCGATACCGTTGCAGGACATGCATAAGCCGCCAGATTACGAAGAGGGAGCGAGCTCTTGGCCTACAGGGCAGAGGATAGGGCCAGCCTTTCGAGACGTTTGAAGTTGATGGCAGAGGCAGGCCACCGATTCTATAACGACCGAGTCTCGCATTTCGCAGGGAGATCGAGATCTGCTAGCAGGCGACAAAAGCAGACTTAGGAGGCGTATATCTTAGCTGCGCTAAGCTACTTGGGCTCATGAGCGGATACAGCGTCTCAGTTGAGTCTTACACTCCTCAGCGAAGGCTTAGAATAGGTAGGAGCAGGGCATACATGATAGGAGCAAGGAGACGACCTGGTCGAAGGACACACCCGCGAAGGCTAATCCGAGAATTCCACGCACGCGTATTCACTTCTCTCCAGCGATAGGGATAGCATGGTTTTCGGGAACCTGGCTCCGTTGGAGCATGCAAAGCTGTTCGAGCTTACACGGCCATCCCCAACCTACTTCAATCCCAGCACATCCCAGGAAGTCACAATATTAGGACGGTTTATTGCAATAACATTATACCAAACAAACTTCCAATCAATGGTAGGCATAATGTTCCTGATTGACATGCTTCTCTAGCTCTCATACATAAACCCTTGTCTCTCGCCTATGTACTGAGTAACCCACGGTGGTCTTCGATCAATTGCGCAGCACCTCCTGTACACTCCCTCGAATATCCCTAGCCACCCTTTGCCTTCAATACTCCAGACCCCCAGCTCCCTTCTCAACCCCCATCTACCCTCGAATAATTATAGCAATATTGACAATTACAAAAAGTTTGGTGTTTATCAGAATTGTACAGTTTATTTAACAGTACAAGAAATTATCGATTTTATTGTTGGCATTAGATATGTCACAATATGTCTACAAAACCTCTATAATCAATAGCGATTATCCAGACAACACTATACTTAATTGAGTAATAGTGTCGAGTCCCGTTAGTCTTTCCAAAAAAAAATTACTTCAGCCAATTAGAATCTTTACAGCGCCCGAAGCTGTCGTATTGCCGACATTCTCCCTCGTGCCTTGCTGGTTGGCTGAAAGCCTTCAGTTAACCACTGCGCCATCCCACGCAATTCTTGCTTTGACCTGTCTAAAGTATGCTCTTTGCTCGGCTTCCCTAGCTGCGTACATATGCTCCCTTGCAATGCTACGACAGGCCAGGAACGAGAATCGAAAGGCACTGTTGACCGGCCAAACCTCCAAAGGAACCTGATCTCTATGCACGACTTCAACCGTGCGATCTAATCTATGCTTAAGCAGTGTCGTGCAGCAATGGGCGTCAAAGAGTCTGCCATGTGCCTCCACGACTGGACCGGCCGAGTTGAGGAAAGACAGGAGGGGAAAAGGTCGAGAAAGGTTCACATGAGCGATGTCGCTCATCCGTGTCTCTTCGTATGGTCACAATAATGGCGCTCATTGGGATATTCTGGAAGGATATATGTCCTTCCTGTCGCTTTCATTCCGATAATCGCTAAAGCAACGTCCTGCTTCGTAAGCAGTACCTTCATTCCCCTCTCACAGCATGGCTCAGTGGCACTGGCATTTGAACTCATTGCTACCGACTCCCTACATCATCTTAGTATCGGCTGCTGCAGCCCTTCTTGTCGGTGGGATCATCTTTGTGGTTCTCTCGAACTCCAACGTTTCTGTCAAATCTAGTGGACTCGCAACCTATGCTCGATTCTTCTATGCTAGCTTCCTGAAGCCGCATACCGGCGATGGCGAAGATACGGGTCAGCAGGCAGCTCTGGAGAGTTTCTACAGGGCCCAGGTACGTGGGGTTAATAGTCTCGACTTACATCTATCTATCATGATATACGGAGTGTCTAAGTGTAATTCTGTCACCCGGTTTTCCTGACGGGATCGTGTACAGGCCGACGTGTATGACGCAACACGTAGAAGACTACTACGTGGTCGCGAAGACATGCTTGGGCTAGTCGCAGCACAGTTGAAGTACAAATCAAATTGTGGGATGTATGTTCAGAGAAAGCCAATATGGGTAGATATCGGAGGTGGCACAGGCTACAATATCGAAGCCATGCAGGCTTACGTAGACGTGCCGACTTTCTTCGAAAAGATATTTCTCGTTGACCTTTCGCCATCTACACTTCATGTTGCCAGGAGACGGTTTTGTCGTCTAGGGTGGGACGTAGAGATTGTGTGCCAAGATGCAAGGACCTTTCGGCTCGAAGACTATATGCGCAGATTCTACAAGGACGAGACGATGTTTAAACTCCACTATAGCTTCACACGGACAGGTGCTGATCTAGTCACTATGTCATACAGCTTGAGTATGATACCAGACTATTATTGTGTCTTGGACTCTCTACCTAGTCTGCTCGCTACTGATGGGACCATTGGCGTCGTAGACTTCTACGTGCAAAGTATTGTCGAGCTCAGTGGCCGCACATAAACTGGTGGCTCTTTCAACAGGCACGTGACCTGGATTGGTCGAGTCTTCTGGCGAGCCTGGTTCGACGTAGATCGAGTAGGACTGGAGGGCGCTCGAAGGGACTATCTGGAGTACAAATTCGGCACTCTCAAGTCGGTGGATGAAAGGAACTATCTTCTTGGCGGCATCCCATATTACAGTGGGTTCAACCAACTCAAGGATACTGATCGGAAGACTCTTACTCTTCCACAGTATTTCTCGGCACTCAGCGCGGCCTGGTTGGTTCAGATGCAAAGGAGTCAAACTATGCACAAAACTTCATCGAAAGCCTTGATGCGTCGTGCACTGAATCGCCCTACCTGTCTCCGCAAAAGCATAGACTTGACCGACATCAAGCCGTCGAGCATTCCATCCCAGTCGAGCTTCGTTCCAAAGCGTACCAGTGCGCCGTTGTTAACCTAAGCTCGAACCTTCCGCTTCCGTCCATGTTCTACCAGAATAGGCAACGCCGCATCTACTGCGACGATCAGCTCCACAAGCACACGCAGTTCAACAACGAATACATATATGCATTTACATGGGAGGACCCGAGGGTTGACCATCGTCTTCTCAAGATCCGCGACGATGACGTAGTTTTATGCGTTACATCGGCCGGAGACAATGTCTTGGATTATCTTTACCAAGCAAGCCCAAGGCGGATACATGCGGTAGATCTCAATCCTAACCAAAACCATCTGTTGGAGCTCAAAGTTGCGGCCTTACAAAGCTTGCCATACCTACAGGTGTGGAAATTGTTGGGCCAGGGCCGGTTTCCGGGTTTTCGAGAAGTACTCATCTCCAAACTCAGCCCCCATCTAAGCTCGCAGGCTTGTCAGTACTGGCTGAGCCACGCCAAAACTTTTGACTCCTCGCACAAATTGTACGAAACCGGAGGATCTAGGTAGATAGCAAGCTACGATATGACCACGAACACTACTAACACGCATCTAGGCACGCCATCAAGCTCATACGCTGGCTTTTCAGGCTGCTGGGACTGGCGTCCGCAGTAAAGGATCTATGCGACGCAAAGACTCTGAAAGAGCAGCAAGAAATCTGGCCTAGGATCCGGCGTGTTCTTCTGAGTAAACCTCTGCACTGGGCAGTCGTGAGTACTGAATGGTGGGCGTGGAAAGCTGCGGTTGTACCTCCGGCGCAGAGAAAGATGATCATATCTGATGAGTCGGAAGTTGTGAATGGGGGCGTTCGTGGAGAAGCTATCTGGGAGTATCTTGTCAATACCCTTGACCCAGTCGCCAAAAATACTTTGATAGGTGATGACAACTACTTCTATCTGCTCTGCCTCCAGGGAGGATACTCCCAACGGTAAACTCTTGCCGATATGGAGCGAGATTGGGAGTTGATTCAGTCGGTAGATGTCACCCTCAGTATTTATCGCCAAGGGCCCACCGGAAGCTCTCTCAGCCTGGAGCTTTCGACGGACTTCGCATACCGATGAGCTCCAAGAAGTCATTGCGCGCATTGCAACGGGAACGCTGAGTCGCGCGGTCGTAAGCCACGGCTACACCACGGTTTTGAGGACGAACATCCATGACTAACACAGCTTTTAGGTCATGGACAGCATGGACTGGTTCCACCCGAAAGACGCTCAAGCTCAGACTCAGATCCAGGCTCTATACTGTGCTCTCAAGCTCGGAGGCAAAGTCCTCTTGCGTTCCGCAGGGTTACGGCCATGGTACATTGCACTATTCGAGAAGAATGGCTTTACAGCAAACCGAGTAGGAACTAGGTTGCCTGAATCTTGTATCGACAGGTATGCAAGATCCACCCTTTAACCTTTGGAATTGCGCCCGCAAAACTCATACTCATCTAGAGTGAACATGTATGCTTCGACTTGGATATGCACAAAGCAGGAGGACTTCGAGGCTCAAGGCATCAGGCAAGAGGGCACAAGGCTGTCAGTTACAACTTCGAGGTCGAGTATCCCGGAGGATGTTGCGATTGGAATTGCCAATTAATGCAATGGAGAAGCAGACGAAGGGAGTAATAAGTACGAGCTTAAAGGCAAAGGGGAAGTTAGAAACGCCTGACCATGTTTTACAATCCCTTATCACATATGCTAGAGTCAGAACATTGAGTAGCCAGCAATGTCTCATGCGTTGAATTTGTGGTTGACTATTACCTTCTAGGTATCCTTTTTCCTGACAACCTCGCGGCACTACCCAACAGCCATCAGAACTCAAGTGTTTGGGGATGCTACTGCTCCGTGAATGCGTGCCAGCGAAGACTACGTTACTTGAGAGATGCTACTGGTCGCATCCTATCTATATCTCGCGCTTGTCAAATCACCGAGCAGCCATCATAACGCTCAAGCGGCTCTTAGGAAATGTAGGCAGCTAGCCAGCCCGGTTGAGGATACTTGCATAGCTTACGAGTCCTATTGGCTTGTAATACTTTCATATGATAGTCGTTGGAGGTAGTGTTTTGGAGTATGTACAAAGATTGATTCCTTCTTCCTCTTTTCGTTGTTTCTCCGATACAGCTCAATTTCTCCATCATCATGCACTCATGGCCTTCTTCACCAGGAGGTGATCGTTCGCACTCATAAAATTATTCTTCAGCCTTGGCTCTTAATACATACAGGTACTGACCATACTAAACTGCGCTCGGTTGATACGGGATCGCGTAAAGGCCGGCTCTAGCGTTGCAAGTCGGTAAAAGGGCAAAGCGGTAGACGGCAATAGGGACAAAATTAATCTTTCGAGCACAGTACAGTTGAACAATCTCATTGGACTGGATGTACGTCGCTTTTGCACCATGCTTTGTCTGCGGATCTCTCTACAACCATGGATTGCGTCAAAATCAAGCATTCCTACGTCGCTCACAATATTACCAGATTCTTTTCGAATCCGACGGGGTAACACCTCGCAGATACTATCACCAGCTCGAAAAGCCTTTCCAGTTTCCACAACATGTATTCCGTGCGGCAATGGCTCCCTGCCCTCTTCCTTACTTGGGCAACGTCAGTCTTATCAAGCCCGCTGGCTGTGAGCAACCCATCATCGTTAAGCTCTCCGAAGATCAACCTGACCGATATCACGCACACCTTCGCAAATCTTTCCGAAATCGATATACCGCAAGACTTCAAGCTCCACCTGCAATCTCAATTCCCTTCCTACAAGAAGCCTACTTTTACAATACCATCATGGCATTGCGACAAGTAGCACTTGAGGACTTCAACGGCGTCATGCTCGGGCAGCACTTTAACACTAACAAATTCTCCAACACGCCAATCAATTTAGTCGCACGATGGGGCCAGATACAGCGGAAATACGTGGTTTGGGGTTTGCTTCTGGCGCTCGCTTTCATGACCGAAGAGACCGGCCTCTGCGTCACCTCTTTTCGCTTGTTATGGCAGGAAGGTGAGATTGGCAGTGTGGGCTTCGGAATCCCAGGAACGATATCCCGGGCTCCCGAGGGTCGCTCGAATGGAACAGAGAGCACGACGCAAAACCATGTCCCATCGATCGACGGCTTCAACTTCACAAACAGTCCAGCAACCCTAGGCGAACCAGCCAGCGACGCCGACTTGACAGAGCCGTTGAATACGAACAGAGTCACTGTGGCCATTGCACGCTCAGGAGGCGATCTCAGGAAGTACGACGTTCTCATGGGCATCGCGGGCGCTCTGGCCGAGGCAGCTGAGAAGCCCGCAGAGCACCGTATCAATTACGACTGGAGCTCCCAGCTTTGGAATTTCAATTGCCGATTCGCCACCAAGCAAGTGACGCCTGTTCGCACGGCCCCTCTCGTCTACACCTTCAGGGTGCTTATCGACTCGCTGGTGCAAGTGGCCGATTACTATATCAGAGTCAATGCGTACCATAAGATTAGCATGATCACCAAGGTCGACCGCGTCATGGTCGGCATCTCGAAGCTTGTTCACAGGACGGATTGGCCGTTGCTTGGGCCTGGGAATCAGTCCACGCCTGTGGGGTCGACGGCTTAGCAGTGTGTGTCTCCAGAAGATATCTGTCGCACTGCTGTTCTGAAGCAATGAAGCTTGTTGGAAAGATTCGAAGTGTAGGATCGCTCGGTACAGGAACCCGGGCTGCTTGATGGTTTGGCTGAGCCAGGCGCGTGGGGCTCAACCATTTCTGAACTGGTCCAGCCTCTGTACTTCGATGGCCTTGCTCTATACTTGAGTCTGCGCACCTGAACATGGAAGTCGAAGAACCCGGTGATTATACACCAAAGATAATGGGTGTTCCCAGTGGGAGTATTCCTTACCGAAAGTGGGAGTGCGCGGTCTGATTACCTTGAAATAGTACCAAACCTAGACGACGATATCGGGATATTGTAGGGGCGAGCGACCACTGCGCTAGGTGAACTGGGCCATAGTCCTCGATCCTCTCCGCTTGTGAGTGGGTGGGACGGAAGTGTTCCGCCGAAGGAAGGAAGGCTGAAGAAATCCTGCATAAAGAGAGCTGGACCGGTCAATGCGCGCTTGGCTAGTTTGATATGATCCAGACTCAATCTTCCTTTCCTCGACTTATCCGCCTTGTCTATGCTTGGACCTTGTCATCGCCCTTTTCGCGCCCAAATTATATACACATCTAACCCTGACTCCTAATCCAAATCCTAGCCCCTAATCATTGCCTTCAGCGAACCTTCCGGAAGACAACTGCGTTGTGCTCTCCCAATATAATCACTAATCGCGATGACAGCGATGTGTGATACTTTGCTGAAGGGCCTGGTTGGAGGCTTGACTCGAGGAGAAATTTCCTGTGTCTAGCGTTGCGTGCGCCCTTGTCCAAAGAGTGGCCCATGCTAGACAAACGTGCAGTAAAACTGGCCCGTGTTAAACATTTCCTCTTCATCGAATGTACTTAACGCTAAAGTAGCAAGGAATAAGCGCTGTGCGATTGGTGCCCAGCCGCCCAACACAGAGAAGCTCCATCTTAATAATCCTGCAGGAACAGAGCATCAGTTTAGTAAGTTGACTACTTTACTTCTAGGAGTTCTTTGTAAGCGCTGTGCGGTTGTTACCCCACATGGAGAGGCCCCCATTGAAGTTCATCTCTGTACTGTAAGTCACTGCACATATTGGCAAACGGATTGCGAGGATCGCCATCTAGACTGTAGATCTGGATCGATTCATCATAGTTTTTGCTTCTGCTGACCTACGCGTCGCACGACTGCACCAATTGGAACCAGGGTCTGTATGGTTGCGAGAACCCTATTGCTGGAGTGTGGTCTTTCCAATACGTAAGTTCACCGCCCAATGTTCCCATGACCCTTGGTGTTTGCCATTACTGACGGAATCCATAGGATGTCGCTTCATCGGATGGAAGTCGATATCCTTCAGGTTATATTCAGCCTCCAAAGGAATAAACGTGCTCGACTAGCACCTTCTATGGAAGCCGACTAAAGTCGCTTTCTTCCCTGTGTTCCGACAAAGAGCGGCAGATACAATGATCGTTGGGTCCTGATCAGTTGTCCCAATGTAACAGCGCCTGTGTGGCGTGAAACCGCCTTTTTACTGTATCGGGGGAAAGCTGCATGTACACTAGTCATCAACAGTTCGATCAGCCATCTCACGTACCAGCGCCTATGGGGTGCAAACCTTCTCTCTTTTTCCTAACATCCGAACTTTCATCATCTGTCGCCCCCGGTCCAGCCCCAGTTCCTACTGGATGCATAACCTCGTCAATCATCTGCTTCAATGAACATTTCCCCCCCTTTATTCTGTGGTCTATCACATTCTAGGCCTATATCTGCTCAAGACCCAACTAAAAGAAGCACGCTGCCAGCATCAGATACACTGCCAACCTGTGCTCAAGTCGAAAGACCCACCACCCGAGACCCATCGCCTCAACCACTCACAACAACAATCCCTAACCACCAGCCCCCAGAACCTCTATTCCCCCCATCGTCACACAGCACATCCGCCCCTCCACCACCAAATCCTACCTCCTCACATCCTACCTCCTCACTCAGCACAATTTCCCGTTCCAAAAAGCTGCAAAAACATCAAAGTCCCTTCGTCCAACGGCTAACGGCAGTGGTATCACGAGTCCTGCTATTATCTCTACTACGCAGATATTCGAGCCACGATTTAGCACGTCTGTGGTTCGGCGTGTCTGGTTTCACATTTCCTGCCTGATATCCAGATTTTCGTGAAGGTTTGTTGGGGATCTATGTCGGTAGAGTGTTGATTCCGAGAATTTTTATCTTGAGCTGCATGCCACCTGGGCTGTATAGTGGAGTAGGCGCGACGAATGAGGCAGGTGAGAGCACATTGATTTGCGGCAGCATTTGTCAATCTACAAAGGGGTTACTCCATGGCCCGTTGACTTGTGAAGCTAAGACTTCATAACCTCTGATGTAGATCAAGTCACCTGCCATTGCGAGGATAGCTAGATGTATGGTGTTCATATTGTCGGGGAATACAACAAAGTTTGCCCCTTAGGTTGTCGAGCGTCTCTAATAGATATCAAGCCAAAGAAATTGGAAGCAAGAAAAGAACCAACAGTACAAAAAGCTGGAGTCGCGGGGAATCGAACCCCGGACCTCATCCATGCTAAGGATGCATTATACTGCGCGAGTCAGGATTAATCATTTGTGAATCGACGGAGATTTACTCACCCACTAAACCACGACCCCTGGCGTAATCGTCGTTGAACAATTGGTAAATATAATTCACTACCATTTATACTGTCGACAGTCTCCAATTCGTGGGTGCGTTGCGGCATCCTTGCCCGATCGGGCTAGCGCTTATTAAGCCCCATCTTGAAAACTGCCTTGATCTACAGCAAAACTACGCTTCAGCATCACGACATTTGGTCAACTTACTTTGCGGCCAAAGCGTAGGTACCTCACCCAGTCTGGTCGTTTTACATTGGCCATTGGCAGCGACTTTTGAGTGGCCCTGCTTCTAGCCTCTCTCCTCGACCTCAAGAAGGTGAATACTTCTTCACGTACGCTTTCTATGCCACGTTTGTCAAGCTTCTTGCTGCTTCTAGCACTCCCTCAGTGTTCATTGTCCTGTTATGCCCTGTCAGTTAGATGCCTGCGCTTCAACAATACACAATGATTTGAATGAGTTGAGCTGCTAAGTCTCCCTCTACGGTAATGTCACAGTCTCTGCTTTCCTGATAGCCATCTGGCTTCTTGATTCCTAGATGTTTTGAAGGCCACAGCGAAGAATGACGTTCCAAAATGCAGCATATAGTCCCTTACGGCAGTAGTCCGTGGAGACCAGCTTGGACATGTTGAATGTGCTGGTGTCCTAAGGATGTATTGCATGCTGGAAGAGCCATGGTCGGACGCGTCGTTGACAGGTCGAAGGACGTGTTGTACTTGTGTGCATTCTCATGACTCATGATAGCTACCAATTTCTTCCCCGGCGTAAACGCAATGCGAGCTACTCCTCCTGCCGAGAATGCAGATTCTCGGGCCGTTGCCTAGGTACACCGCACCCTGATCTTTCCAATATGGCTCCCCATAGTCACGACCGAGATACACTGCCGCATTGGCAGTATCACCTTCGTACAGAAGATACACACGGAGTCTTGACGTGTTTGTAATAACGTGTTAGGTAGAAAAGACTAGTCCGTGGAAAGCGTCTTAGACATAGAGAATTGGACGTCGAGGCACTAGCCGTGATGGCTGCATTATCGGCGAGCAGCTTACAAGATATTGACAGACAGACTGCTTGACAATATTTGACGGGCGTCTCAACGTGTATTACGTTTTCTACCAGTCACGCCCACCTCGCATGGTGGGATATCCTCTAGCAATTGATATCGACGGACTCAGGCGACTACGCATCTGATCGACTTCCTCAAGCATCATACCATGGAATTTGAAAATGCGCAGTGGACAGCGAGGAACTCTGAAATTCATATTCCTTACAACTACGCCCTAAGGCACATAATCCTAATGGGCTATCAAAGCCAAAACCTTATCCGAACAATCGAAGCGCTCTCCAAAATTATACCCAAAAAAACCGGCAACTCACACCACCTGCAACCTACCCACTCACCCCAAAGCTCACCTTCCCATTCACCCTTGCGCTCCAAATCCACTTCCGACTCGGATGTAGATCATCAACCCCCAGCCCGACACTCTCCTTGATCCTCTGTATCGCCGGTATCACCAGGCCCTTACTCGACCTTTTAGCCTCGCACGCCAGGCAGCGATAGCCAACCGTCTCCACATACCCGATAAAGCCCTCGCACTCTCCGCCGCGCGTTCGCACGTGAAGCGCGCAATGAATGCGGTCGAGGACCTGTTTGGTGTGGCGGCACGAATGGAGCCAGGTTTCTTGGTAGCACATCGCTGCTTGGTCTCTGGATCTTCCGGGTTCGATAGTGGTCTGACGCTTGATCCAATCTCAATGCTGGAGATACCGCCCTGCAACAAATATGCTTCCGGGAAAATGATCAACCTGTCCCAAAACTTCCAGAGCTTTTGAGCTAGCTACCAAGGTGACGTCCCTCGTCCAGCCAGCGCAGTGGCATGCACACAAAGACCCGCCGCCCTCTATCTCGCCCACATGATGGGCACAAAGCCATTGTGAGACCTCCCCCTCGCACTGCTTTCTTTGTCCGCGAACACATACACAAAGCCATTGAAACCTACGAACAATGCCCCTGTCCCGCAACAAAGGACGACCCACAGACATAAAACCCCTATCTCTCCGCTATCTGCTTTCGAGCTCCACAGCAGCCGAGTTGCGATCGCCCAGGAACTTCGGAGAAGCACCCCTGATCGTATTCCACCTTCTCTGTCACCGTCTCTAAGAGCCTCGAGTCCAACAAAAACGGTCTCCTGCCCTTCTATATCTACCACACCCACCCATGTCTCACCCCAGCACCTACATCTTCACCTTCTCCTTCCCAGCTCCCCAGCCCCACCCCTCCCCCTCCCACCTCACCGGCGCTCTCTTCACCCTGCCCCTCTCCCCGGCTATAGGCTCAAAGCGCCACGCAGCGTCTTCCCTCCCGCGCTCCACCAAGCGCCGCAAGATCGGCGTGCTCAAACGCAGTAAATCCTCTCGCACACCATCTCCTCCTCCGAAACCGACCCTCGCCTCTACCATCATCAGTACCCCACCCGCGCACGCCACAATGGCCATCCGCCCGCGTTCGGCCGTCGCGGCGCTGCTGCAGGCTGCGATGGGGTGTTCGCTCGTAATGGCGAAGGCGGATGGGTTGGAGGATTTGCGGGAGTATGTGAATTCGTTATCGCCGGTAGGAAAGGTGTTTCAGGAGGTGAAGGGAGGGTTGCAGGATGGTGCCAAGGGGAAGCGGGTGGATGGGATGGAGGAGGTTTGGGAATGGGGCTCGAGGAGTGGGTTTAGGTGGTCGGATCGGGAGTTGAGAGGGTGTGTGAGGGCGGTGGCTATTTTGGAGACGATTTGGGAGGAGGAAGAGGAGGGGGTGTGGTGAAGAAGACGGTGAAGCCGCTGAACGTTGGTGCTAGATATAGAGGTTTTTCGGTCTAGGAAAGAGTATATGAAGCTTGCTCACGATCGCAAGAGATTTGAAGCCGATATGGTCATGGAGACTTTGAAGTATATCCCTTCAATTGACCGCTCATATTTCCAAGCATGGAGATATATTAAGAAAGGAACATTTACCACACAATTTCAAAGTAAATCCAGTCGATCCATAATCGCTCAAAGTTCTGAGCATGGAGATACGTCTAATTCTAGTCAAAAGATAGTAGCTTAGTAGCCGAGGATCATGAAAATAGGGTCAATTCGGACGAATGACTCTCAAGGCCAGCTAGATCTTCGCGTTCTCTATCCCAGTGCCACTCACACAGAAACATACTCATACCGTAAACGCCAGGAGGATAGAGCGCTGCGGGGGTTCGTGCGCATCTCGAATGTCAGAACTAGAGCATATGTTTGCGATGCATCAGTTATAGTACACGCTTGTTTACAATGCATCACCCCAATTGACCAACGAGGAGCCCTGGTCTTCGCAAATCGCGCACTCCCACTTTATTCGACTTCCTATGCTGTTGTTGATTTGTCGCCTCAGCTCAAATCTGGCAACTGCGATAGCAATACACGAACAACTTCGCGCACGCACTCTTGTTATTTTTCTGAAAAACTGCTGTATTGAATTCTTATCTTGCGCATTTGAGTCTCAAGATACACAACAAGCAAGAATCAATAGCAGAGTTCGATAGTGTTCGACAATGCTGTCCACAACAGACTACCATTAACATTGAAAAGATGGATAAAACGTAGAAGAGCGATGCGTGAGAATCGAGGCTTTCCGTCGATAAATTGGGGTGATGCATTTTAAACAAGCGTGTACTATAACTGATGCATCGCAAACATATCCTCTCAGAACTATGCTTTTTCGCCAAGCCTTTAATCCGCCCGCCAAGTACGGGTGGCTCCGGGCCACTTGAGCAACTCGGGCAGCTCGTACTCCTTCTCACCTAGTAATGCAATCCACCTAGTAATGCAACCGCTAATGGTTTAGGTGCATAATCTTAGGGTTAAGATCCATAAACCTGAATTTTGCACTAAATTCACTAGCGGTTGCATTACCAGGTGGGTTGCATTACTAGGTGAGAAGGAGTACTTGGCGGGCCGATTCCCCGAATTGCCGATAGATGTTAGTTTCTTGCAATGGAAACTTATTAAACACGATGTTCGAACAATCTTTGAACAATGTTCGAGAGTGCCATGATCTTATTGTTTTATATGGACGACGGTTTGAATATCGCATATATAATAATTTTGCGACAATGCTTCAAGATAACGCGATTTCAACATGATTCCCTATGAACTACGGTAATAGAACAGTTGTAAATATAAGGTAAAATATAACGGTTCAATTGAGCGGGCTCAGACCGGTAAGGGAATCCTGCCACAATGACAGCCAATGGAGCGAGCTTCGTTGCGAAGATTGCTTGATTTGAAAAGTTTTTGCGTAGGATCCTGGACGGGAGGTGAGAAATGAATTAAGTGTTACAGAGCTGCTGCGCTCCTCCAGCAGGACTTGATTGGGTTAATTATCTCGTTGAAAACTTGGAATCCTCTGCCAATCCTCTTATCTTTCCACGTGCTCTCCCCTCCCTTTTCGCGCTATTCTTGTTGGACGATACGCACTATGATCGTAGTCCTCAGGCGCACATTTCTAGAAAGAGGTGGCCGGATTCGTGGTTCGCGAACAGAATGGCGCATTTCTTCTGCGGGGAAAGGGCTATTCCAAAACTTCGGCAAGAGAGACAGTGAGTCGCCGTACCCTGATCCACATCTCCTGAAAAGGGTCTACTTCTTCAAGGACGTGGGGAAAGATGTAAGATACCGGCGTGGCTAATCCAATAATCAGGGCCAGACTTTCGCGAAGTCATTCATCATTGGCCTCAACCCAGTAACCCTTCTCTGCGGTGGTCTCACCTTGATCAACTTCGGCTTCTGCGCCTTCTTCAACATCATCCTCACCGTTTTCCTCCGAAACCCTCCCAAAGTGGGCAACTACGGCTTCACCCCAACCCGAAACGCTGAATGTACATTATCTCTTTACTATTTCACCATGCCTTCCACATATACACAACTAGATACCAAGAGTTGAAATTGCAGTCCTCTTCTCCCTCTGGTTTGGCCTCATTTCGCCCAAATCTACGGCTACCTAGCCAACGACCGCATCCCCCTCTACATCTGCAAACACCGCGGTCGGGGAATCTGGCAACCCGAATACCGCCTGCACACGCTCTGCTGCCCGGTCTATTCAGCATGCCCGTCGCTCTCGGCCTGTTCGGCGCCTCCCTTCAATACCACCTACACTACATTGTTCTCGCGTCCGCATGTTTTCTCGGCGGCTGGACCACAAATTCCATCATCCCAGTAACTTTACACTATATCATCGAATGCTTCAAAGGCCACACGAGTGAAAGTGCAGCGATCATGGTTCTGTATAGATTAGCGTTCACCCTGACGATACCGTTTATTGTACCAGATTGGATTGTGAAGGTCGGGTCCGGGTGGTGTTTGGGTATGGCGGCGTTCTTCTCTATTTTCGCATTTGGATTCATCGTTGTTTTGATGATTTGGGGGGAGCAAGTAAGGGAAACGAGTTGGGGTGGGTAGGAGAGTAACGAGGGAGGGATTAAACTTATTGGGAAGGAAGTCGAGGAGGGGGTAGGAAGGTATGAATTGAAGCTATGAATGAAGGTATAATGGACGAAATTATGTCGGTCTAAATCCATCGAGGGTACTCTTGTCAGCATAAGCAAGAGTGGTCTGTACAACAACTGGAGGATAAAAGCAAGAGTGAATCCGCCTTCAGTGGAGCCTCTCGGAAAACGATTCGCAATCAATCGATCGTCAATGCAGCCGTCCTGATTCGATTACAACCGATACTAGAGAAGCCAAATACCACAAGCGTGAGGCACAGCAGCGTGCCATCGATAGCCTCGAAGGATCGTAAGACGGTAAATTTCATCATCCTACCCCCCCTTTAATACCTTAGGTCGAGGCAAGGTTGACCATCCTACAGGAACGTCACGTACCGCTTCGACAAGGTTCTGCCGCAATATAGTCAAGAGTCCAAAAGTCGACCGCTATGGCCAAGGAGGAACTCTAGAAAGGTCACTTATCAGCTCTTGTTAATGCCAACCACTCCTGGTTTACGCGATTGCGCCGGTACTGTTTATTTCCAGTCAAGTAACCATATTCATCCATCTATATCAAGCCAAGCATTTAGAGCTAATTGTTGAGGGGCTAGAAATCATGTCTTCACAACCTTCGGACTCAAAGGACTCCAAGGATGATCCGTATATGCTGGGAAAGAAATTACGCCGCCTCCGGGAGGTCAGTCCGCCTTTTTCCCTCTCCTCCGGCCTCCGCCTAATGCAGTACCAAATCCACAAGAATCGGTCCTCTCAACCTGATAACACCTCTTACTATCATGATACCTCAATACAACCAACATATTGCGGTTGTGTTGTCCCCGAGTAATTGAATTTAATAAGGAATGACACAGGCTAGCACTCCTCCACCTCCTCATCCACGCCCAACTCGGCTACCTAATCCACCCCGCCATCTGGGAAGGCCTCCCACACGATAAATCGCACCTTTCCATGGCAGACGTAGGTACGGGTACAGGGTAAACAACTCCTATCCATTCATCTCCGTACACACTAACCTCACATCATAACCGTAGTATCTGGATCGGCGAATTAGCAAACGAGTTGCCCGAGAGTGTGAAGCTTGATGGGTTTGGTATTACCGATGAGCAGTATCCGCCGGCGGAGTGGTATGGGAAGAATGTGAGATTGGAGAAACTGGATATTTTCAAGCCGGTGCCGGAGGAGTTGAGGGGGAGGTAGGATGTAAGTTTACTTGTTGTTTCTTGCTGGCTTTTATTTTGTCTGCTCCTTGTCGTTGTTGATTGACGTTATGTTCCTATAGTCTTCTTCTCTTTTGCATGTTTGAATGCTTGCTTATCAAGATGATTGTACTTCCTTTCTTTGGAACGCTAAAAAACAAGACTGGAGTTGATGAATGGAGTAGACGACACTAAAAGATACTAATGGAGTGAGCGATCACAGGCTGTCCACCTCCGATTCTTCATGACCATAGCCAGCGATGACAACATACAAACCATCATCGACAACCTAACTTCAATGTTAAGTACGTCTTCCCCAACCCAGCCAAGCCACAACACCCATCATTCACCCCCCGCCCCCATCCACCAACAACGCACCCAACCCCTCAAGCAAATCGATCTCTTTGAAGAAATAAAAAAACCTCGCCCAAAAGCTGACATTACTAAAGAACCAGGAGATTACCTCCAATGGGTAGAACGCGACTGGCTCTCCCACTTCCCTCCCCCATCGCAGATCACATCCGCCGACGACGCCAACACCCAATTAACAGGCTACCTCAAGAAACTATGGCCAAAGACCAAGTCCGTCCGTCCCCTCCTCCCCACCCCCTCCCCACCCCACTCTCCCTTCCACTAAACCCCCCCACAGCTGGATTACCACCCTCCCCACCCACTTCACCCACTCCGCCCTCACCGTCCTCGCGCACGACGCCGCATCCACCCTCCCCCTTTACCCCAAGCCCTGGAACGAAGACAACCTGATGGGTACCGCCGCCGCGGGCGAGCGTATCAGGGACGAGGGGGAGAGGGCGTGGTTCATGGCGATGCATGCGAGCGCTGCGGAGGAGGCGGCGCGGGGGTGGTATGTGGGTTGGGAGCTGAGGGTTTGCGTGGGGCGGAAAGTGGGGGGGTTGGTGTAGGTGGAGGTCCGAAGGTGGGGAGGAGTGGGATGGAGGGGGGGTTGGGTTTGTGGTAAGGTGGGGGGGTCGCGGATGTGTGGATTTGAGAGGGTTGATGATATTGCTTTTATCGGTCTGATTATATGAAAGTATCTAGTAACTCTGACTCTGGTGGATGTTCAAGAGCTATTTCAAGTGCGAAGAATGTATGGTGTAGCAGCTGTTCGGATGCCGAAGTATCGATGTGATGAAGTTCGATTGACAGATACCGATAGCCTTGGAATGAATGCATTTCAACAATGCTTGTTCTATCTAAAAGGTGATAGCTAAGTAATTGAATACTATGATGACAGACACCATTCGAACAAACAATTCTCAAGGCCAGCTTGAGCTTCTGGTCTTCTACGCCAGTCCCACTAATTAGTATTTTCTCTTCTAGTACCACACATGACACATGACCTAAGATGCAGGAACTTACCGCTTTCCCACCATCCCACCTTCGCTGCCATTCGGACAGAAACAGACTCATACCATATCCGCCTGCAGGATATCCCTCACGCTCACCACGCTGACGAGCTGCTTGTCGATCACCCTCCTGGATGTACCGCTCCATTGCTGACGACTGAGCTGAGTGGGATGAGGTGCTGGCCGGAGAACCTAAGGCTTTACTTCTTGACGGGCTTGAGTGCTTATTGTCTTTTGGTGGCGATGGAGACTTGTCTTTCGAGGTAGCTGTTGCAGACGAATGGGCTGAAGAGGACGAGGTGTGGAATTGAGAGCCTGAGGGTTTACCACCTGAAGGAGTTGAGCACCTATCCTCTTTGTTTGACGACGAAGACTTGTCTTTCGAGGTACTTGTACGATGATGGCCTTTGGATGGAGGGATCGGTGGGCCGGTGGTGTTGGTTGCGGATTGGGTCTTCGAAGCGCTGCTGAAAGAGGGTCAGTGGTACAGTGGACTTTGTTGGAGTAACCAAGGTTAAGTGGAAGGGGACGAGGACGAAGAGAGAGAGTGGGAGATGTGCGTAGCTGTAGAAGGAGAGTCGAGACTTACGACATCCCGAGTAAATAAGAGGCAGCGAGGAGACAGTGGTGGAGGGGTTGTTGGATTGAAGGACGTTGAGCATTGAGTTGAAATTGGGTTGACCTCTTGCTAACGAGGTTGATGCAGTTGTATAGAACTTCTCCTTTACTCGGGAAAAGAATAAGGGTTCAACCTTCATCAAAGCCCAACACCGGTAGTAATAAAGAGCAGCAATGTAGGTTAAGAAAGTTAAGAGCCCTGGAAGTGGTGGGGTTCGCCCCCAACTCATATCACCACCATTGGCATGCGCCGTCCGCAATGACGGGCGCAACGCGTCTGATGGCTTGTGAAGCTCTGGCCCCTAGTGGCACATGGTAGGAAACAACATGCTGCTCCGACGATGTTGACACGCCGAGAGCGCGAAGTGCCCATCAGCTCCGTAATCCTGCATGTCAAAGCACATCAAAGTCGAGGCGTGACGGGGCAAATGGCACTTAGCTTGCGCAACTTGAAGTCTAGTCACCTCAGCCCGCGGGCATGGCTCTGGATCGCTGTAGACTGAGCTACGAACGTGTGCGTCATCAACCCCACGACCGGAGTTTCCGAGACCGTGGCTCTGGTCTCTCAGCGAAGATGTTGGGGAGTCAGGGGTCGACGCTAAAGTGGAATCTAGGAGAGATTGCACGTCGCGGAGGGCAGTGAGTGGTCGAAGTAGGTTGTTGACAGGGTTGTGGGACACTTGAGAGTAGCATTCGGGTTTATAGAAGATGATTCTAAAGGAGCGCGAATGAACACCTTGTCCTTGTAAGTGGGTGAAGAGCAACAGTATTGCATCCACGCCGTGGGATGGTGTGCATGGTTGCCTTGGCTGCAAGGCTGGCGGCTAAAGGAGGAGGCTATCTTCTCAGGAGTAGAGAGTCGCACCTTGTTCCACTTCGTATACATTCAGGCCTCCCTCCGTGTCGCTTGCAATCGAGGGTCATCTGAAAGGAACAGAAGCGACATGCGAGATTGTAACCGTGACATTGTTATGCTTTTTTGGTCGAAAGGCTGCATATTGGATGGTCCATTGGTCAACCATGTGGGGTTTCATGCAGCCGTTTTCTTGGGCTTCAGACAAGGCATTTCAGTAGCTCAAACTCAAACCGCTTGACAGGATCCAAACCATCCGATACAGGCAGATTGTCGACACTGATTGGAGAGCTTACCTCGAGGAGAATTTAAGGATGCAGACGCCGGCTTCCCCGAACCCAGAACCCCGAACCCAGAGCCCCAGGTAGACTAGACTCCGTGTGCTAATCCGTGCTCCCGAAAGGTTCCACTGCATCGGGTCTCTAGTCCGTCTCCCTCAATCGAACAACAGGCGATCCTCAAGATCTGCGACACGTGACATCCCATGATCTCGAGACGAAGTGGGCCTGGATGTACATCCAAATTGCGATAGTCGTGGCTGGCTTCGCACCAGGAGTCTGAGATTTCACCTCCTGTAAGACTGATAGAGACGTGGATGTCCTCGACACAAAGATAGAATTATTGATTTGCTGATAGGCGCTGGTAAGGCAGAAAAAGTACTTGCCTTAGCAGCTCTATATGAGAGAGACCAAGGCTTAGCTCAAAATGACCCTGAACGCATGAGTACAGGTTGGTGGATGGCATAGATCATCGCCCCGAGAAACTCTGGACGTGGCCTTTACCACATCTAGATCGGACGATGCTTTGGTAGTTTATTGGTGAAAGCGCTGTCCTGAGTCCTTCTAGCAAGAAACTATGGAAGGAACCTTGTTATGTCGATCGGGCAGTACTTCAGTCCGTGGCGGCACACGTGATGTCGGCCTATCACAAATATGCTGGGACAGTGCCGACTGCTACAGTGTGCCGGCCGTCTCAATCGCCTCTCAGGAGCTGAACCTCAACAACTGCAGCCTCGGTGTTTGGCGTAGCCTTATGCCTTCTCTTGCAGAGACTGCCACCGTACGCATCGTCTGCACAAGGAGCAATCCTGCTGTAGGTATGAATTGATGTTTTTGTTGGAGCTCGCTATTACTCCGTCGTTGCGTCGAGCGCTGCTTCGAACCTTAAGCGTAAAGATGCTGCCGCGGCTCGTTGCCGTTCTCCAAGAGGATAGAGGAACCGTAGATCACACACCCTTGTTCTCTCCTGAGCTTAAAAAATTCGCAGGCTCAGTAGCAATCCGCAGCAGCTACCGAGCTTATCAGCACTTCGTGATTTCTGAACCTCCTGATCGCTCAAGCCCCTGCCTTCATGGCGTCCCTCGTTGCGTTCTCCACCTCGCCCACACCAACTCCCACCTCTAAAACCCTCCCTATCCCTTCCCTCCAGTTCCTCTCCAAGCCTTCGATTTCATGCCTTTTCCCCTCCTGTTCCCTCTTTCTCTCGCGATTCACGGCTTCGACCTCCTCTTTTGTATCAATGACTTCCTTTTCCAGGCGCCTCAGTACATCCTCTAATTGAGAATTATGCACCAGCCACGCGTTCTTCCCAAACTCGTCAAGAAGTGCCAGGGTCTGTTGTCGATGGATGAGATAAGATGAGGATATATATGCCTGGCGAAGGGTATTCACGTCTGGTGAGTCGGAGTCTGCAGGTGCTTCATAGCGCGAGGTGTCGATCGCGGAGAGTGGTTCCTTCGAGGCGATTCGCGAAAGCTCGGCGACGATGAGGGGAGAGAACTGTGGAGACGGCAGAAGCGGGAGAGAGGGGTGAAGGGGGGGAGACTGTGGGGCGGGGGGGAGCGATAAATTGACCAGGACATGAGCGGCGTCGAGGGAGGATGGAGACGGCGGCCGGTCGATGTCTGTAGAGATACTTGTTAACGGGGTGCCAGATCGGGTAATGGGGAAAGGGGAAGACGACATACATGGAAGCGAGTCGTGGCTGACGTTGAGTAGACACATTACGAGGTCAAGGAAGTAGAGCTTCACCAGTGATGGGTATAGCGGCGAGCTTCCGTTGGGTGTAGAAGTAGAGTGGACACGGCCCCAATCAGTCTGTTTTGATCGAGTCTTTTGCCCTTTTGATGTTTCGCATCAACACGACTAGCGCTCAAATTTTGCGCGTAAACAGAGCGCCGACCGATGGTATGTGTCCGAGACTGTACATGTGGTTTTTCGATCTTTCGGCCTGATTGACGAGTAGTACAGTCGACCCTGGTTATATAGCACTCGCTTCAAACGTAGTTCTGCTTTGTACGCCTCCAATTAACCCAGAATCTGATTATTTTGCGATTATTATCACAATCTCAGCCTGTAGGCAGAGACGATAGATTCTCCGCTTATTTTGGTGGTACTGCTTATAACAGTGGGAGGGCACGCATACAATATATCTCTAGGCAAAATCTGTACTGTAATTGGAGGGGCAACGGCCTTGCTAAGCGCCCATCTAGCCGAGAACGGGCCGCGTTCAATGCCATCCATGGCTTGCATCCTCATTGGCATCATAAAGTAGACTCCGCGAGGACGCTGATCATTTCTGGAAGGTGGCAGCTTGTTACGGCCCTACAGGACTATGACGCCAGATCGGTGAACAGCTCGCAAATTGCGTGCACCACAGAGAACGACCTGGCGCGGCTTTCATTATGGCCGACCATAAAGTTTCTTCTCTCGTGGATCGGTCAGGCCATAAACCGGTACTACGGAGGTGGACTTTTTCGTCATCTGCTTCCATGCCATCTTCGCGATCAACTGTAGGTGAATCCTCGACCTTGCGTTATGATCTTATTACTTTCCTCATAGCTGCACAACGACGCCAAGTTGACTTTCTACCTATTACGTGGCAGCCTGCACTTGATGGAGTCGGGCTTGGCGGGACTGCTGAGATCCGTCAATCACTTCTTAGGCTGCAGGAAAACTTTGCGTTCAAGCGGATCAAAGAATCCAAGAGAGTCACGCACAGCAAAGCTACTATGTTTAGGGCATTTACTTCGGAAGTCACTGTGCTTGGACTCTCTGCGGTGCGCAGTCACCCCAACATAGTTACTCTCTTAGGGATATGCTGGGATGTATCGCCTGATGGAGCAGCGTGGCCGGTCCTCGTATTCGATAAGGCGGAGCTCGGCAACAGGAAAGAGTTTGCTAGGTCAGAAGCTGGCGAGAAGATGTCTTTGGGCGAGAAATTATATTTATGTATTGACGTTGCTCGAGCTATGCGAGACTTGCATAAGAGCAGCGAGCCGCTGTGCATCCTTAATTGATTGTCTCGCTAATTCATATAGATATCATTCATGGATACTTGAAGCCTGAGAACCTACTGATTTCCAAAAATGAATCAGGAAACTATACTGCCCAGGTTGCTGACTTTGGATACTCTACGGCGTTCTCTGGTCATGGTTATATACAGATACCTTATTCCACGGGATGGACCGCTCCAGAATGGCACCATCGGGGATTCTCATTCTCTGAAGCACAGAAGATAGATACTTACGCTCTAGGGTTACTATGTCTATGGTTCTTGTGTTGCAATCACCAGGATTCTATGGAGCATTTGACGCCTAATGATACTTTGGCACTAGCCTTGAGCTGGTTTGACTCATAAGACCAGTTGTGTGATTTCTTCCGCTTTACCTTGGCAAGAGATCCCACCGAGCGCGTCTCTAACTTTGATCAACTTATCAATCTTTTAAAGTCTTCGAGGCCCACAAGTGTCAACGCCGCGGAACACTGGATATCTGCTAAAAGCAGCACGGACTTCTTGCGCTCGTATAGCCCCACGGAAGCTGTGATCGTCGACTTGGATCTTTCAGTATGTAAACTTACCCAACCTGTACCAGACCTCAGAGACTGAACTACAAAAGCTCATTGATGCCATGGTTCGGCTATATACAATGGCTGAATATCGGGTTAGAAAAGCTATACTTAGCGCCCTACTTGAACGCGAGAGGACTGATACTCCATCCCAACCATTCACCCTTCAACAGGATTTTTTCTACTTGTCTTTGTGTTATGCACTTGGTTTTGGTACCGAAAAGTCCCCAACCTTGTCTGAAGCCTACCTTGACGCAAGTGGCCGAACAGCCGAAATCCTTCAAGATCGAATCGACCGGATTAAAGCTTATGATAACAGCCACCACTATTACTCACACAGAATCCGTGGCCTACACCATGATGGAATAATCAAAGGAATCGACTTTCCAATCTATTACCAAGAAGCCAATATCTTGTCAGAAGCTGAGTCGGAATACAAAAGGGAAATAATTGATGCTATTTCTTTACTTGGTACCGACCATGCTATAGTACGCGACTTGCGGTTTGTACTGTCTGAAATACTTGCCCATCTGGGCCGATGGAAAGAAGCTGAGGCAGTTGAAAAGCAAAATTGCGGTGACTGGCATGGGACAATACCCGAAGACACGGTTGTGCACAAGAGTCTATCTAGGCTGGCAAATCTCTATCATTGGCAAGGCAAATTCGAAGAAGCCGAACAGATACATAAACAACTACTTAGCTATAGAAAACAGACTTTAGGTGAGGAACATATTGCAACGCTAGTTGCTATGGGGCATCTAGCAGTGATTTACAACGACCAAGGAAAGTGGGATGCCACCAAAGAATTGGAAAAGAAGATAATTGATACCTACACTAGGCTAATGGGCAAGGAGCACAAATTTACGCTCTGGAGTATGTCTATTCTCGCCTTTGCATACTTGGGTCAAAAACGTGGCCTTGAAGCTGAAAATCTGGGCTTATATGTATTGGAAAAGCATGAAAGGCACTCAGGAAAAGACCATCCTGATACGATTGATAGTACCTCTTTCTTGTCTTTACTTTACAAGGGTTGGAGCCGCGAGCTCAAAAAGCAATATTCAGCGACTCTAAATGATCCAAAGGAGCAGTCTTTGAGACGGAACGCGGCTGGCATCAAAGAGGCTGCACAGCAGGAGGTGAAAGCAGAGCCGATACAAAAATCCTCAAATACACCATCCCTAGATTCCAGTTTTGAAGCGGAAAGGCTTCTGCAAAAGGCAGCCGCGTTGCAAGTACAGTTATTAGACACGTGCAAAAGATGCCTTGGTTCAACTCACGGCACCACTTTAAAAGGCATGGTGAATCTTGCTGAGATCCACCAAGACCTAGGGCGGCTAGACGAAGCGGTGATCGGTGTCATGCAAGCAATAGAACTAAGCTCAAAGGCGCTAGGAGAGGAGAGTGCAATCACAGTCTGGAGCCAATGCGTACTTGCGAGGTTATATAATGACCAACAGCAGTCTGGAAAACGCTAAAAACTTCTTTGCCGTCTTCTACCACGCCAGATACGAGCGATTGGATATAAACATATCGAGACGCAAAACACCTTTAATCGTCTGATGTATCATCGTAATCGAGCTCTTGAACAGCAGAAATGGGATGAAGCAATAATGTTAACCTTCCATATCTTGGATGCAAAAGCCTCAGCCGAAGACTATTCAGATGCTAGCACCTTGCCAGAACTCGAAGCTCTAGAGAGATCATACCGCGCCATAAGCCACTGGCGCGAGGCCGAAGACCTGAACAAACAAATCATCCAACGCAAGACGACTCAGCTAGGTGCAATGGACCAAGAAACCTTAACCAGCGGCAGTAACCTATCATGGGCGCTTTGGAATCAAGGCCGCTCACGCTGGGCGGAAGCCGAGAAGATCGCAGAACAGGTCATGCTTGATAGTATCCTGACGCTGGGCGAGGAACACATAGACACGCTAGTGAGCTTTGTGAATCTGGCCACAATATGGTATCACCAAAGCCGCGTGGCCGAGAGTGCACGGCTGCATATAAAGACCCTGGATGAGAGAAAACGGCTATTTGGAGAAGGGAGTCGTGACTTTAGAGAAAGCAAAAATTGGGTGGATTTCTTAAGGAGCATAGAAGAAGGAGGCGCGTTAAAGGGTTGGTTATATTGGGTAGCTTTCACGTGCGAAGTCCAGGATATCGCTATTGAGAATGCCGAACCGTCTGCTTGCGCCAGACTAGCCAATACAATTGATGAAAGAGTTGAGGCAACATATCCTCAGGGAAGCAGGCAGATTGTCTATGATTACCAAAAGGTTCTGGCCGAGTTGGCTTTTCTTACGTCCGTCGCTTCGAATCTCGACGAGACTGATCGCATCACAAGACGAGTACATAGCAGTCACAATCAAAACTAACCTCGGCAGATTATGATGTCTATTCGCCTTTTTAGCCCTTGAGACAGCACCCTGTGCAACCTTCACACTGGACGCTACGGGCTCCACCACTTCTGTTCCAGAACCAGCGCAAGCAGTCCCGTCAGTAACATTAGAGGTACGGTTATGACCACATATTTCCAAAATTGGGAAGCTATGCTGAAGCGAGTTACTTGAGCTGGATCATTTATAGGCACAGCGTTAATGAGCTGCGAGCTGAAGATGGTCTTCAATATGTTAGCTGGCTGTCAACGATGAAGTGCCTAATGACAGACCGCAATCAAGGATGCTGGAAGGTATATTGTCGCAATGACCGTCAACACCTTCAAAACCTTAGGGTCGAATTGCCCTTGTTGAGCTACCCTTGAAAGTATTTCATCTTCTCGAAGAATCTGCGCAGCTATAGTCTGTAATGTACCTAGACTAGCCTGCATAACTGATTGAGTGTCTTTGATGGATTCGTCATTTCGAAAGTTGAGTATTTCAGATAGCTGAATGCGACAAAATCCCTCGTCAGCTAAACCTCGTCAATGGGCAAGTGGACCACGGACTAACTGAGCTGTACCTGTGGAACGTTCAAGCATGTCTGCTACAATCCGTCTGTGCCTTTCGATGGATGGGATGTACAATTCGAATATTGGATATATCTTGTGGTCGTTTTTTTGGAACGGCGCTTAATCCATCGCAGTGGGCGGCGCACTTCGAAGCCACATCAATACAGGAATTTAAAACAAAGCGGCACTGTCGCAACTTCTCCTGTAGCCGATGCACCCGCTGACGGTCTGCGAATGTCACTTCAAAGTCGAAACGTTTCTTCTTCCCTATCCGTGAGAAGCATGCTTTCTCGTCCTTGATAAATCGTGAGCTTTCCAACGTCATGTTCTCCAATAGACAGCATACCAATTCGTCCAACCTTGACCCAAGATACTGAATATATTCCGGCCAATTATGCATCATTGAAGTAAGCAAAGCATTGTGCGCTCGGACAATCGCCTCCAGCCAATTCTTATTCCCAGGTACGAATTTTTCCAAGACATGCTCCAACCTCATGCATGAGTACTTTGTTGGCTGCAGTAAGATCCAGCACGAGCGAGGCGCACCAAGCCTAAATTTATGGTAAATACCCGTTTGCCGTAGTGACCACGGATCACCGTAGTCTCGCCCGTTTCGCTCTACGTGGTGGATGTTGTAGCACATCTCAGCTGCGTGAAGGGTTTGTCAGAGGAATCTGAGGTGGAGCCTAGCGGAGCTGCTCACAGTAAGCTTCGTCCCCAACCGAATAATATCCCCAGAAACCTCGCCATTTGGTCTGATTCTCCTTAATCTTTTGTCCAAATGCTTGCGTCCAATCTAAGAATAGACTGGAGACCCTCTCGATTTCGATAAGTCTTGTGAACATTGCAAACGTCACGCAAAACCTGCCCCATGAGAAATTCTGCCGGACCGTACTGCTTAGCTTAGCAAATTAAGTTGAAACAACATTAGGTGACAGGCAAGAACTGACTAAAGTCGCTGATGGTGCTCCAAATCTTCAGCCTGCGCGACCAGCCAGGCATATTCAGTATATCATCCAATTCCTACTCTAGGAATCCGAAGTAGCTTACAGCCTCATCTAATTCCGACGCGTCTGACACTTGTCTGACTACCTTTGACCCACTATTCTCACCAGCTGGCAAGTCGACTATGTCTAGCTTCCCATGGAAAGGAACAAAGAGACGGAATGCAATGGATTCGAGGCTCGATCGCCGTGCTGCGTGGTCGTCTTCTATAGCATCAAATCCATTCAGCAGCGTCATTGCGATGAATTCCTTAATCCCGTGTACTATGTTTTCTCCCCAGGAACGTGTGTAATATACTGTAAGCCCAAACAAGCGGGAGATAGAGGTATCTCAACCATGCATGACTCAAAGAGCAGTAATATCAAGGCATTGGGCGATTTAGTTGATGTAGGATAACTACCTTAGCTGGGTATACTCCCCTGAGCCCCGCCGATAAGTAAGACAGACCTATCAGGCTACTTATCAGTGAGACAGCAGCCGAGCTCTAGGAGCCCCGAGGTATCCCCATAAGGCCTAGAGCTCCGCGCCTGTCTCACTGATAGGTCTGTCTCACTAATCGGTTCAGCTTCTACGCTGATAGTCATGTGACTTTTCTCCAAATTTGCCGTCGCTAAGCGATAATACTTCTGCATAACGTTTTGCTGAGTGGATGGAATTCCTGATGCCAGACTGCAGATGCATCAATTAGTCAGGCGAGCGGCTGCCTATTCTTACATCTTGACGCCTTGATGTGATCCGGTTCTTAACATGGCTGATGCCTCGCGACCCAAAAGTTCCGAACATTCGTGACTGACAAGTCGCAATGGCAAATCTTGTCCAGCAAACTCTTCCTAGGCGCTACATCAACCGAGGAGATCTGAAGATACTATTGGATGGCTTGTTCAATGGCGATTATGAAATCGAGGTAAGCTAGGAGAGCTGTGCTCCAATTTCACAGAGAGGTATCTGGTAGAGTCACTCACACAGGTGTAGGACTGCGACGATACATGGGCTATTAGCATTCCGCGCAATTTGACAGAGGTGTGCAAGTGTCACTACCCCATGGAATAGGATATATAGTTGTCTCATCTTCTGACAGTCCACAGACAGAGATTCAATCAATTACGAAGAATCCGTGAAAACCTCGAGTGTCAATCAAACCTGCCTATATGGAATGAACATCATGGAGGAATTGAAAGATCTCATAGATAGCCTTCGTGTGGAGAATCATGAATGCCGTACCTTCATCCCGCAGAACTCTCTATTTCAACTTTTAACCAGAGAAAAGATTGAAGATATGTGGAGTCATATCGCCAGCGCTTCTCAACAAGGGATCCAAGATGATGTATTTACGACGATCATGGGTGGCGCAAGAAGAATCTTTGCTATACTAATTCTCTGTGACCATCCAGAATATATCATTAATTTCATTAAGACGGTGGATCAGTTTCAGCCCTCAGAGTTGGATCACAGGCTACCGTTCGACATCAATACATTGCAGCGTATCTTACCTGATGTTCGTGCAGAAAAGTTTCATAAATTACAGTGGGAATTCTCGGCTCCACATCTGTCAAGTACAGGAATACCAAGATGCCTCGAATCTAAGATTATATTGCCATTCTCGGAGGACCGACGTCTCGACGAAGGTGGCTTTGGAGTTGTCTACAGTGTCAAGATGAAGGATGACTACCATAGGTTAGGGATCTGTGATGGCTCAGCAATCTCGTCAGCTTCAAGCGTATCCTCCTTGATCCGTAAGGAGTTGCTACCACATGCTAAGGACTATGAAGTCGAGCTACGTAACCTTTCGCTACTGAAACTGCTCAAACACCCGAATATCATCCGCCTGCTCTCCTGTTACACCTACCGAGATTCACATAACTTTATCTTTCCTCGAGCAAGTGATGGCGACCTTGGATATTTTATGTCAGAAGAACGCTCTGAAGCATTCAAGCGGAATGAATCCTTCTTTGTTGCGTTCAGCGGGATTGCTTCTGCCCTACATAGCATACACCATTTTTCAGCAGCAACACTCGATGTGGATCTCATTGGATGTCATCATGACCTGAAGCCCAAAAACATCTTGGTTGAAGGAAATCGCTTTCTCCTAGCTGACTTTGGCCTCTCACGCTTCAAGGTTCAGTCTGACGGATCGAGAACACCGTACCGCGAACGCAACGGATACGAAATAGCCCCGGAGTGTCAAGATTTGGAGAATGATGAGATGCATGACATCGACCGATCGAGCGACATTTGGTCGTTTGGATGCATAATAGCTTATGTGCTGGTATATATGAGGAGAGGTCCTACTGGCCTTAGAGCTTTCAAGCAGGCTAGGAAATTCAAATTTGGGCCCTGCACATACTATTATTTTCGTTGCGGCGATGGACCGAACGAAGGAATGCATGAATGGCTTACCAATGAATTAGAGCCATCTTGTACAGTCAGCGAAAGGCTTATACTGCAATTAATACGGAAAATTCTTGTACTGTCGCCCAGAGAAAGACCAAGTTCAGGCTGTGTCATGGCTTTGCTACAGTTTGCTACCCTCCATGCTCTTTCTCAACCAATTCAAACACGATTGAGTATGCTTACCAATTCATTGGACTCTGGCCAAGCCAAGACTGAGCTGCTCATCGAGAAGCAGCGATTTCGAAGCTGGCAATGGACGTTAGGCCTCGTAACTGATTTACATAAGCCAACAGAAGAGTTGAGATCAGAGAAAAAGCTGGAAAACTTCGACACAACGATATCTACGCTGTCCATGCTCCAGCAAATGCTGGACTGCTACCAGTCATCGACAGGAAATCCTAGACGCCGCCTAATCCTGCCGACACGACGACTAAATGCTTCACTGTTAGGTAACCTTAGCTCTATAGAACAATTGAAGGCCAGAAATTTTCTCGACACTGTGCTTCTAAGTACTGACAATACAGAATACCTTGCTTACCTCGCCCAGTTCGGTTTAGTTCATGGTATCCGGAGTCTTGCCGACACAAAGCACAAGACGTTAATGGAACTGCCAATTCGAGGTTCTTTGGAGATAGACTACGACTCCATTCTCAAAGGTCGAACAGAATTTCACTCGATAGGCCCAGCACTTAGCGTATTATCGGACTCAGAGCAGAGCGTATTAATTGAATGGAGAACATATGACGACTCTTACCGCCATGAAACCATTCTTCAGCGGCTACAAGAGATAACAACGCTTCTAACATCAACCAGATCAGATGCCGGCTTCCGCAATCTACGATGTCGAGGCTTTTGCCAAGATTCAAATCCTAAAAGTCATGCGCTAGGTCTCATTTATAGCTTTCCCACTGAGATTCAAGGACCACGTGCTCGGATTCAAACTTTGAGTGCACTACTCGACCAAAAATCCCGCTCGGCATTGCCTAACCTCCGATCACGATGGGCGCTGGCATCAAGTCTTGCATCCACTGTACTTGCCTTTCACCAAGCGTCATTACTGCACAAAAGTCTATGTGCCTCCAACATTACGTTCTTCAGCCTCTCTGGCACACTATCCAGCCCACTGTTGAGCGATCCATATCTTATAGGATTCGTACACAGTCGTCCTGACAAAGCCAACGTGTTCACGGAGGGTCTGGACAGCCTTGAAAACAGAGATTACTCGCATCCGGACTATCTAGAGAACGACAAGCGCTTTGAGCCGTGGTTTGATTACTATAGCTTGGGATTGATTCTATTCGAGATTGGTATGTGGAGGTCTTTGAGCAAACTGACCAGCGAAGGTGGGAGTCCGCGAAAGATGGTGAAAATGCTCATGGCAGATCATCTCTCTTCTTTGCGCCTGAAAGCGGGTCGTGTGTACGCCGAGTGTGTCAAGAGCTGTTTAGATGGTAGTCTACAGAGTCCCTCCTCGGGCGATGGAATCACTGAGTCTACGGAGAAACGGGGCGCGGCCATTCAAGAATACTAAAAATAGTATAAATTAAGTTTAAATTTAGATTTTTTATTAATTACTAGATAATGCTTAGTAGTAATGCATTTATAAAAAGAAATTTCTAATATATTTATTAATTAATTTAAATAGATTAACTATTTCTATTAACTTATTAATTAATTGTTACTAAAAATAATTAAATTTACTAAAAATAATAGTCTTGACAATTCGATTCGATTTTTCGTAGACTAATCGTCGGGTCGAGTTTCGGTACCAACATTCTGACCCGACCCGAATACTCGATACCAGTCTCTTGACTCGACTTGGAATCGACTTAGGTCAACGATTTCTTGACTTGGCTCGATCGACTCGCCAAGCAATCGAAAATGACGTCAAAATGCCAAGATTCTCTATTTTTAAAAAAATTCGCATTATTTGAATTACTAAAAATAGTTTAAAAATAATAACGCACAAATAACGTACAAATGCATTACCTAAATGCATTACTATATAATATTATAAACAAATTAATTAAATTAATCAATTTGATTAAGTTGATTAATGCACTTTTTCAAAATAATCTAAATTTTTCGAGTCTTGGCGAGCCGGGTCAGGTTATACGCTAAGTACTTCATACCTACCCTTTGACTCGACCCGAATACTCGGGCCAAGATTTCTGACCCGAATCGGGCCTTGGCGGGCCGGGAACCCGGCTCGAACTCGATGACTCGACTCGACGCGATCAGTCTAATTTTTCGATTCGATTTTCGATTCAACTTTTGAAATCGAATCGAATTGTCGATTTCAATTTTAGAAATTAAATCGTCAAGACTTTCGATTCGATTCGATTTCTTAAATCGAACTCGATTTTCCAAATCGATGCGATTAGTTTAGTCGTCGTCGTCTTTAATAATTTCTCGTCGTTTGCAAAGTCTAAAGTTACTAAATTGAAGCTCAAAATTAAGAATCAATTAACGACAAATTTCTTTGTTCTCGCGAAGAAGTTCGCGAACAAGATTTTCTTTCTTAACGTTGATGTTCATCAAATATTTTTCGATTTTGACGCAAATTTTGATGCTATAAGTAATAATAAATTAGATAGTAATAAAGATGTAGACGATAAAACGTCTATTAATGCAACGACTATAACGAAGATCTCTTTAAATAAGAAAGATCGAATGATTGCTAGTGTTACGACAGAATGCTATATAGTGGAAGTTAGAGAACTGGGTGCAGCTTCGGCGCCCGGGTTGGCCTTTTGGGCCAGAGTTAGGCCTAACTCCCTGACAGTTAGCGAAACTATTAGTCGTCGCGAACGTTGTCTTTCAAATAAGAAATTTGAGACTATACAAGAAGCGAGACAAAAAAGAGAGAAAAAAATAAATAAATTGCTTGCTCTAAAGAATTACACGTTAATCTATATTGTTGTTTTCGATAATAATGTTCTCTTTAAACAAGATAATAGACTAATTGTTATTTGTGACATTAACAATTAATTCTATACAACAATTTAAATTTGTGTGCAAGATAGAGCAAAGATGCATGCTAAAAACAATAAAATTTCGTACTATAAACTAGAATTAGAGACGATAATTATTTAGAAAGATTAGAAGTTTAACTAAAGACTAGTTTCAAAGCTTAAAAACGATTTAAATTAATTATTTAATGTAATTTTGCACATTAAGAAATGCTTTCGTTTGCGATTTAAAAAACAAGAGATGCTAATACGTGTTTCGTTCTTATATAATAGAGTTGAATTAAATATACTTTTATTGCATTTAAAAGATTTTTCTTCTTTAGAAAAGTTATTCTTTACAACAATAATTAAGACGAAGATTACAAAGAACAAAGCAATTCGCAAAACATTAACTATAAATCTACTTAAAAACAACAAGATTGCGACAACAAAAAAGATTATTAATATACATAAATGCAAGAATTATAAATATATAAACAGGAGCAAAGAAAAATGCTATTTAAACAATAACAAGCATTATAAATTTAATTCAAAAAACGTCAAAAACTAGATTAAAAAACACACAATTAATCGATGTATTTTTACTAAGTTTTCTAAATTTGTTACACGTTAATGCGAGATAATCGATCTTAATAACAATTTATATAATAGAAAAAATATATTAAGAACAAGAAAGTATGCATTTCTCGAGACTTTTATCTCTATGTCGACGTTTACTTTGACGACTAATTCTATTATTGATTTTGTTAAAACGATGTTCGATCTACGTTTTATAAATATAATAGAGAATTACGAACGCAAGTAGAAGACTAGAACTCGTAAACGTAAGCGAAAGCGTTAAATAAAATTCGATCTTAAACAAGAACACATTAAGAATTGTCGTCGCAAATAACGAGCAATTAGTAGTATAAATAAAGAATATTCTCGCGATAAATTTAGAGCTTATATACGTTTGTTTAACGCAAATAACAATTTTTTCGTCACTTTATCAAATAGTTTTATTAAAATATTCTTCGATAAGTCTATTATAATAAACTTCGTCAATTAAGTTGTTCGCGAGAAAGATTTTGCTTTTAATAATGTTTTTCGCGATATAATACTAGAGACAAGTAACGTTCTAAACGAGCAATTCTTTACATTGCAAATAGTTCAAAGTTAAAAAACAAATACTAAATAATAATTATCGATCGATATATTATTTAAGATCGACATTATTTTTGTTTACAAAATCAAATTCTACGAGAATTATTTAAGAATTAAGCAATTTAATAAAAAAACAATTAATGCAAGCTTTAATAATGCAATACAAGATATAAATAATAAGTTAAATCTTCTATTTTCTTGTCTATATTATCGTTTGTTTTTCTAGAATGCTTGCATCGACACTTGTTAATAAAAACTACGTATTTTTTGGTTAGCGTCGCTCAAAGAAGAATTTTTAATAATAATAATACAACTTAAAAATATTAATTATTGTTAACAATATTACAAATTAACAAAGTTTAATTACTTAAAACTTAGCGTTACGAACATTAAATTTTAAATTAACGTTAATGCAATCTTTAACAAAGTCGCATAAGAATTTTAAATCTTTTTTCTAAACATATATATATATTAATTTACAATTATTGTTGTTGCAAAATCTTAATTCTTACGTATTTGTTTATCGATAAAGTTAAAAAAATCTATAAATAACTAAATTACGAATTTTGAAAATTATGTAAACGATTAAAATAATGTTAGACGCATTGCATCGCAATTGCTTTTGAAAAATCTTATAAACAAAACTTTAATAAATTTTTCTTCTATAACGCAAACGTAAACGCAAATATTAATTATTTCTTTATAACGAATTCTCTCTTTTACGATTAACAAGAACAAAACTTAAGATAACACATCGAAGCATAAAGATACAAACGAAAACAAGAATTCGAATAATAATTTGCTTAATTACGTAAAAAAGAAGAAATTAACGCAAAATATATAAGAATAATTAAAAATTAAAGAAATTACAAATTACGAAACTCTTGTTTAGATATCTAGTTACATATGTTATCGCAATACGAATAATTTATTCTTAACGCTTTAAAGAATTTATTAGAATTGTGTTTTTGTTCTTGTGTCAAAACAATTTTGTACAAGAATGTCTCGAATGTCTCGTAATTCTTCGCGTGTTATTCGTGACATTTTATTTATCTTTTAAGCATCGCAAAGAAGATTTCGATAAAATTAAAGTCGCAAAAATATAAAGAAAGAAACGTCAATATAACGTCAATACTATTATACATTTCTTGAAGCTTTTTACTCTTGTAAGCAAAGACGTTATTTAAACAAAGCATTAAATTAGAATCTTCGTTAATTATTAATATAATAAATAAAAGAACGTAATTGCGAACAAAGTTATTAAAAATTGTTTACATAATAGATTTATAATAAATAATTTAAACGATATATTTTTTAATTATAAATGTTAACAATATTAATTATCTCTTTTATCGTTTAAATATTGTATACATTTTTGCTTTACAATCTTGCAATAATTATTTATATTTTCTATTATTAATTTTTTCGCAAACAATAAATTTATTCAAAAACATCAATTATTATATCTTTTATTAACATCGTTGTACTTGTTAAACATTACGTTGTATTTAATCTTTTTGCAAAGTGCGATAAAAGATTTGCAAAGCATCTATTAGTATGTAAGTACAAGAAACGTTTATATATTGACTTTCTTATGTATTTATATCTCTCTTCGAAGCATTCTCGCAATTGTGTCGATGTCAACAATAATGTTAAATTCGTTATACAAATAGAGACACATCTCGTCAAAATAAACAATAAAACGAAGATTGATATAATTTAGAAGACTATTTTTTATTGTTTTATCGATCAATCTATCAAGATTTCTTTAATATTAAGAGATAATAACGAAGATATACAATTCGATGTTACGTCTTATCTTGCGTATTTGACACTTAAATATACTCTTTAGATGCGATATTTAAGCAATATCTTTATCAATTTTAATGCGATCGACTATTGCAACTCATTGATCGTTAATTAGAACAAACGTTATGACGAGAAGAGAATTATGAAACATGCAAATTACAGGATTATACTAAGGGCTTCAAATACTGTCTAATCAGAATGCTAATTAAACAGGTAAAAGAGGTTTTAATTCAATTGCGCGAAAAACCACGATTTGTGTGGTGGCCCCACCAAAACCTTGGCACCTTCCTGGCTGCGACATAGAAACCTGCTTGGCACGATAATGATAAGGCGAGATATAAATGAACTCCAGTAACATTTGCTCTCTATGTTTTTAGCATGTCTGTAGCAGCAACCCCGCTCTCGGTTCAGAAAATCTCTACTTTGCAAACCCGCTACACGTACGACGGCTCGGTTTCGTGGCTCTACACCAAATCCAATCCTGGAGTATCAAAGACTTTCAATACATTCGATGATAATGACTTCATTGCAATATTGGAGACATGTCAGAACCTGGAGATCGATTTTCTTCCAATCACATGGCAGCCAGCTTTGGAAACCCTGGGTGTTGGCGGACAGGCTGAAGTACACCAGTCGCTGGTGACTGCCGCATTCAGCTTTGCTTTTGGCCGTATCAAGCCAGGTGCTTCTACTCGAGAAGCTGAAAGAGCGGCATACCAAGCTCTTAGATCGCAACTCCTGGTCCTAGGAAACCCAATCATTCGAAGTCATCCTAATGTCATATCTCTTATAGGCGTCTGCTGGGACATTCAACCGCGGGTTGACCATGGAAGTGGGAGTGGAGATAGTACAGGTAATTTGGAGATACATGATAAGAAAACCGAACTGTTAGAGAATGCCCACGCAGGGAAATGGATGGTTTGGCCTGTACTGGTGTACGAGAAAACAAAACACGGAGACCTGTTCTGCTTCCTCGAGTCACCAGCAGCCCAAGATCTAGATACAAAGCAGAAGTGGAAGCTCTGTGAGCATATCGCCGCGGGAATTCGTGATATGCACAAGAATCGTAATCGTTCTGCTGCAACATTAAATGCTGGCACATACTGATGAAGTTCTAGGAATCGTGCATAGGGATATCAAACCGCACAATATTCTCATCTTTGAACATATACCGGGCGAGTACGTTGCTAAAGTCTCAGCCCTCGGGTATTCCGTTCAGCTCGAACATGACGATTCATTCGTAAGAATGCCGTTATCGAGGCCATGGAATGCTCCGGAATGGCACCATCGAGGATATCGTTTTCCCGAGATAGTTAGAATGGATCTCTATTCCTACGGTATGGTCTGTCTGTGGCTACTATTCGGCCAGGAATGCTTGGATAAAGGAATCAACTTTGACATTCCCGCGCCTTCCACTCATCGCGACCTCGAGGGGTTAAAGAACGAAGACAGACTTCCAACCCTAGCCACGGATATGGCTGAACACAGTGCAGGTCTTTCTGAACAGGAGTTGCAATTATTGAAAGACGTTTTCATGGGGTGCCTTGCGCGAGACCCAATTGCTAGGGCGTATGACATTGATGAATTGTTCCATGGCCATCCTAGAGACTCCAACAGAAGAACTGTTTCCATTCATGCTGCTATTGGTAACCAATCCGACATTGATCTCTCCGAATCTTTCTCAGTACGATGAGCTCTTTCATGAACAGACATTTACAAAGGTGCTGAATACGTACAGATTGCGCGAACGATAAATGATTTCTATAAAGCAGATTTCCGACTGCGACAATGTGTGGCGTCCTGTTTGGAGCAACGCTTTTACAAATACGGGTGTTCCCAAGACCGCGAAAATGCTACAGTACAGAACATAGTGCTGCAACTTTTAGTCTGTTCTCGACTGGGATTCGGCACCGCGCGCACTTATCTTAGGATCGAAGAGTTGCTCCTGCAATACAGGCTATCCAAAAACACAGTGCTTGCCGAGGTTGAAAAGATCAAGAGTACTTCTCCAATCATACACCATAGCATACTACAGGACTTATACGACAACGGCAGCTTAGACCCTATCAACTTTGGCCAATCATATAGCGAGCATAACATTGTCGACGAAGCCAAGTCGCAGTTGAAGGCTGAAATCTCCCATCTTACTTCAGAGCTAGGTCATTCGGCCCTTGTTGTACAGACACTCAAGGGCCAACTAGCAGATATTCTGTTGTTTGAAGCTGACTGGACAGGGGCAGAAAATCTACAGGAACAGGTAATAGAGTCGTATAAACAAACGCTAGGTGATACACATCCTACCACGTTGAGCGAGCTTCATAGGCTCTCCTTCCTATACGGAGAGCAAGACGGCTGGGATGAAGCAGAACAACTACAGATCGAGGTTTTAGCAACCGAAAAAGAAGTTTTAGACAAAAACCATGCCCACATACTGATATCCATGGAATATCTGGCAACAATATATCATGAGCAAGGACGTTCAGAGGAAGCCGAGCAGCTTCAAGTTGAAGTGCTGCAAGTAGAGAAGCAAGTGTTCGGCGAGGACCACCGAAGGACATTGTTGACTATGGACGGACTGACAGCAACATATTGGGGGCTTGACGAATTCGAGAAAGCTCAGCGATTGCATTTGCAAGTGGTCGAGATAGCGAAGCGTGTGCTAGGCGAAGAGCACCCAGAGACGATGGGCTACGTGGAAAACCTTGCAGCCGCTCTAAGAGATCAAGGCTCGTTACGTGAAGCTGAAGACCTCGAATTGCGACTCTTGGAATTGAGAAAGCGGGTGCTAGGTCATGAACATCACTCTACGATCAGGAGCGTGGAGAATCTTGCAAAGGTATATATGATACAGAAACGGCTTGAGGAGGCTGAAAGCCTTAAAGTGCAGGTATTACAAGTCAGAAGGCGAGCTTTAGGGGAAGAACATGTAGACACGATACTTGCCATGCACGACCTCGAAGCGTTCTACATCTCGCAAGAACGATTCGATGAGGCCGAGGAGCTAGAGCTGAAATTAATAGAGAAGTTGAGGCGGACGCATGGCAGCGAACATCCTAAGACATTAGACAGCATGATGTGGCTTGCGACGACATACAAAGAGCAGAAACGATGGGCAGAGGCCCAGCAGCTATTCATTACGTTGTTGGAAGCGTATAACCGCGTTCTAGGCGAAGAGGATTGGGAGACGATAATCTGTATGCATAACATCGCGAGGATGTACTACGCACAACAGCTCTGGGACCAGTCCGAGTATTGGGAGCTGCAAGCAATAGACGTGAGTAAGCGAGCGCTAGACAGCGACATGACAGACGTCCATGCATTCCATGCATTTACGGTATCGTTCAGCGAAGGCTTAGCCTTCACATACAAGCAGAAGGGAGACACTGGCGAAGCTGTCCGATTGTTAGAAGATGTTAAGTCTGAGCGGCTTGCATACAAGGGCCCGGATGATGCTATTACGAAATTTACAGCCGCGACATTGAAAGAATGGGCTCAAGAACTCGAAGGTGTTGACTGACTTGGCTCTACTTTAATTTGGCACATATTTGACAATGCTGAGCAATTTCTGCAAGCCTCTTGTCCTACTTGTCTTTCGAGCTACTGTCTCGCGTTTTGCTATCCTTTCAAACGGCACAGCTCCAGCTCATGCCTAAGCATCCAATCCTCACATCAACTCCTCGCCCTTAACCCACGCCCTGCGTAACTCTCTCGTCACCGATACATTCCGCGTGAGATCTCCCTCCACCAACACCAAATCCGCCCTCTTCCCCACCTTAACCACGCCACGATCACGCAAGCCCACGTCATGGCCGGGCGCGATGTCGCAGCACGCAACGTCTCGAGGGGACTCAGTCCCGCCCCCATCAACAACTCCAGCTCCCGATGCAGCGACGACCCGAACGGGACCTGCGCAGGCGTCCGTGCCCGCAAGAATCGGCACCGCGACCGAGTGCAGGAGCGCGACGCTGGTGTTCGCTGCTGCGAAGGAAATATGCGGGTTCCCAGCAGCTCTTGCTATTGCTTTTGTGATGGCTGACATCATCGTCAGCGTGGGCACTGCGTCGCGTTTTGACCGGAAAAACTCTGTGCGGTGCCGAAATCGAGCGCTTTGTCGAGAGGCGCATGGTGGATCTGGTCCGCGCTGGCGACTAGGGCTTAGGCGAGGGAGGCGTAGTCGCTGATGTGGTAGATTATGCTTTTGTGGCACGCATGCGATGCGTGCGTGGTGGCGGTTAGAATGTGTTGGCTTAGGCCTGGGGTTTCGGCGATCAGCTTGATGAAGTCGGCACTGGAAACGAGCTGCTTGTCTGTCTAGGCTTGTGCTTGCGAGACTTCGATCATCGCGATGCTGGCGTTCAGATCGAGGAATTTATCGTGGATACTGTTTATTGCGGCTGCCGGGAGACTGCCTGCGCGGATGTTTGCGACGCCGGTGTGGCTACGTAAAGACGCGCAGAGTAAGGGTATTGGACAGGACATCACCAACGCAGGGGTGACGCCGTATCGGGTGAGGTCTGCGAGCCGCATGAGGTTAACAGGATAGCTGTGGCTGCCAACTAGACCTAGTAGAAGAGTATAGTCTGTGCCGTCAATGTGGTTTGCGTCGATTATGTCACTCCCAATGTAGCCTCCGTCAATGACGATAGTGTTTAGTTCGAGTACCTATTAGCCATCGAAAATATGAACATTCTTGATAGCATCCTGCTGCGCGACTGAGGTTTGATATTGTTGATGTGGCCTGCCTTGAGATTGTCAACGGTAGCTCTTGAGTAGTCAGAGGTGGATATAGCAGGAGAGTGACCCAAAGAGCAGTTGAGAGACGAATGACCCAACAATTAGATTGGCAGAAATGAGATTTAAGACCTCCAAGTTGTCAGATAATTGCGCGAAGATCATCTTGTATCGAGACTCGAGTGACGATCGCTTCACAACCACGTGATTTGGGTGATTGACGCGCGATACAAATGTACTCTATCGTTGTTGCAAGTTTCTTGGCGCTTCAAAGCAATGCCAGTTGTGCTGCCACTGGCGGCACGAACGGAGCAATAAAGTGGCTACTTGTATCCAATTTTGGATGCCCGGACCGGCTAAGCCAAGAATCATGGGCATCTCGCAGCTTTAAAGTAGGTCGAAGAACAAGGTTGTAATTCATACCCTACCCTATAGCTGTCAATAATGCAAGACAAGGCGGAAACATAAATACAGGATCAGTGTCAGCCTAGAATTCAGATTGGGCCTAGCGCTGCAATGTTCTAGTGGCTCATCGAGCATCTTCAACGAGCCCATAGACATTGCCGCGGTGAGCTGAGAAACGAGGCAACCGAGCGTTGTTCGCCTCCTTGGATTTATAGCTTGATCAGAGAGCCCGAAAAAGCTTTCGGTTGATAATGTCTAGTCTGTGAGGGTACGTGGGACATGAACTTAGAATCTACCATAAGAGTATTGGGATCGAAGTTATGGAAGTGATCGGAAACCTTTAGGACAATTCGATTTGACGAGTTGCTGTAAGATAATGTATTTTCTCGAGCAAACGCTTCCTCGAATGAAAATAACCTGGAGCACTTGTTTAAGCAATGCAGACGCACTGGCCGACGTTTGGAAAGATGTACAGGCATTACCTTCGCCTTTAAGCTTTCTAAGAAGTGTACAGAAAGCAAGAGCCAAGGCACCATAGGCAACAGTAAGGCTGGGAACGAGACCAGCAACAAAAGTATAAAACCCAGGCGAGTCGACAACATACTTCTCGCTGATCACACTGAAGACCAGTGCAGCATTCATAATCTTCAATAGCGTACAATAATATCGTGATTGGGTACAGTTCTTGGGTTTTGGGGCTCCGAATTCCTCTCGACCACGCTCCTTCGATATACGAGATAAAAATCTAGGGTCTCGAGGTCATCCATCTGAATGTCGTTGTGGTGCTGAGGAAGCTTGTTGGGATCCGCTTCTTGTATTCGCCAGTCATAGCTGTCTCGCCAGTCTTCCTCAATAATTATTAATGTCGGCGCGAGGGGCGCCATAAGTCCAACCTGCTTCCCCAAGTCTGTCTGAGAGGAAATTGTCGATAGCTTTGGGCCAGTGTTGCTGGCTTGCCGTCGGATACAGATATACTATATAATCTCATACTGTTTCCTCGTAGGTCAAGTAGCCAGCTCGATGCCAGCGATCAGAGTCCGCTCGCTCCATTGCCCCGATGAAAACGGGAAGCTCGACAATGGGAGACGACGGATGCCAAGACTTGTGACTGCGGTGAAACGGCGGGAACAGATTTGATTGGCGCAATAAAGATCAGCCAGCTTTCTTCTTGGACTGGAATCAGCACTATTGACACCATGTATCTCCCATCGAAAGGGGCAAGTGCAGGATTCTTGAGTGATAAATTCGGTCGCCCAAGCCGGACTTCTTATGCTTGCCTTTATTACGTCCACTTTCATAAGTCACATCTTACAAACCTACACGAAACGCCCAGGCCGGCTTCCCTGGAATGCACTCCTTCGTCGCTGGTACCTCATATTTTAATCGCCGCTAAGAATCGAGATGCGGAACAATTGTACGGTTACACAAAAACATCAATGTTCGTCACACCGATTGCGTATGTTGGGCACTGCTCCGAATCGAGGCAATGCATGCGCGCGAAGGTTCGCGCAAGGCGATTATCGTACAACCAAAGGCTGATATGATTGGATCCCCCACGTTTCTAACACATGGCTTCTTGCGATGCTGAAGAATCATGTTGGTTCGTATTTTCTCTTCGACCAGCTCAGGCCTATAGCTAGAGCGTCTTTGAGTCTTATGGTGTTCGAGGCTTGGACTTGGTGTTGAAATACGCTTATCAGATGTGCAATCCCAAAAGTCGGCCTGAACTTCGGTTGCGTGGGCTGTGTGCCGGTGTAGCCTTGTAGGAATGGCTCTGTGCATTGCGCTGGGTGGTGGGCTGGCGTGATGCTCGTAGGCTTTTTCTTATTGGATCACTGCCCTAAGCATTCTTTCTGATTGCGTTGGGCTCCTAGACTATCGTGCGTTTGCCTCACTTCTCGGTATCGTATTGACTGTCGCCATGGCGGCGCGGCGTCATCTTCTATTTCTAGAATGACTGTCCCGTGATGCACTGGGACGCTTTGCTCTCCAAGTGGTTACCTCGCAATATTGTTTCTCATTCGGAAGTCGTCTTGTTGGATGTCCAGCTTCTATGGATCCTCTATCTTTTACAGCTAGTTTATTTGCAGTCATCGGCGGAGCCCAAGCTGGGGCAAAGGGCCTCCAGAAACTTGCTGCCTATCGACATACTCCTCGAGAGATCGGTGCCCTGGTAGCAGAGCTGGAACGCTTTGAGCTTTTGCTACAACAGACTGTCACTTTAGTGGAAGATATTGACGATGCGACATTAAAGGCTCGCGGCCAGATCCTCGCCCAAGAGGTTGGACAGGCAAGCGAGAAGATCGAAGACATCAATCACTTGCTTTCGGCCCCTCACGCCCTCATTTCCAGGCTCAATGACGGGAATCAGGCGAAGGCGGTTTGGATGCAGAACAAGGGAAAGATTAGAACGATCCTAGGGGACCTGAAGGATGCTTGGGTGACCATCGATTATGCATTAGGAATATTGACAGCGTAAGTAGCAACTCAACCACTCCCGTTCAATGGAGTTACTTGCATGTCCGTATAGGTCTTCCACGCAATGCATGCGTCAATCTATCAGTACTTGCATCTCGTTAGGAGAGGCGAACTCGGATAGTCTCGCACTTCTGCTGGAGAGAGTGGCGACTATCGAGGACAGGGCTCGACGATCAGGGGTACCTACAGATGATAACGGAATCTTCTCAGGATCTGCTGCACCGCCAACACTAGAACTGACGACCGTCGCCTGTCTACCAATACCTGAGAGGCCTGCAATGAAACCATCACGGCAGATAACACTGGCAGCAGGTCAAAAGTGCAAGCCCTGGTGTAGTTGCCGCTGCCACTTTTGCAAGACTTTAACAATGCCATATTTACTGACTAGTGTCTTGGGCCACTTTACCCTGGAATACGTCAGCACCTGGCCGAATTGCAACGAGCGTAGCTCTCTCAACGCCAAAAATACGTCGCTCGATTTCAATTATAACCTTCCGTGGTATCTGGCTTCAAGGACCCTATCTTTCACCATGAACTATACCCCTTTCTACGGGACCAGATGCAATCTACGGATGCCAAGAATCATGGACTGGGAGCATCTACTATGGATGCATGCGAATCATGGCAACATCGTCGCAATCCAGAAGATGTTCTCTGAAGGCAAAGCTTCACCACTTGACGTCAATCTGCTTGGGGAAACTGCCTTGAATTACGCCGCCCAGCATCCACGACTATATAGGTTCCTAGTCGAAAATGGCAGCAACCAAGACATGACAGACTTGCATGGGTACAAGCCGTGTGAGCTTATAGGCGAACGCCTTCTGTCTGCAGAATTGGAAGACGAAGACGCCCATGCTATTAGGCAAATGCTAGCTGAAACGGACTTCATGGAGACAAGACAGTTCACAACTATACACAAAGTAGTTCTGGGAATCATCAGAAAGAACCTCAAGGAGGAGCTTGAGATCTCGACAGCCTCAATAAACTCCATCGACAGCCAAGGCCGTACGTACACCGCTCGCCTGGGCGACCATTCGAAACGATCAACGGGCCGTCGATACATTACTCGCCTTTGGAGCCGACCCAAACATTTGCGACAAATCTGGCGATAGCTGCTTACATTTCGTTCGCAGTCGACAGGTTTGCTCTGCCCTCCTCGACTGGAAAGCCGACGTACACACTGTCAATAAAACTTTCTGGGCAACTTGCATGCAGGCCATCTGCAAGCGTCACGACAAGCCTGAGCTCATTGATCTTCTTCATGGTGCAGGGGCCGATGTCAACCACAGGGATAAAGACGGGGAAACGCCTTTATTGAACGCAATCTTCAAGAAGCACACTAGCATCTCGCGCCGGCTCATCGAGTTAGGCGCCGACGTCAACGCTGCTAATTACTCATCGCGGGACACAGCCCTCAGCTTTGCAGTCTCTTTCGATCATCATGAGATACTAGAGATGCTCCTCGAGCGTGGTGCCAATTGCAAAGCACACACAAAGGAGGATCGCAACTTGGCCCATGAGGCAGCTCTGTTTGCATCGCCGACCACGCTGAAGACACTTGCAAATCTGGACCTGGCTGGGCTTGACGTCTTCCATAAGGACGCCAGAGGAAAGACAGCCGAAGATTATTTGAACGAACGACACTTTTTTGCAGACTCGGAAACCAAAACCCGTGAGGCGTTTATGATATTCCAACAATCGATCCTAGGCGTGGCAACGCCAGACCAAGGCTCCAGCGCTGATGTGTCTGCTCAAGCCCACGGTGAATATCTTCTCCCAGGCGCATATCCCACATAAACCCGATGACCAGTCGCAAGAACTTTTACACAAGTATCTGGCGTGAATCAGGACAGACGTCTTCGTGCTGAGGGGCTAGACTGCAACCGCGCTGATCGAGACAAGCGAGAACGTTGTCTTAGTATCGATTCGATCAAGCAATTTGTCGGTACAGCGACCTCCACCGTCTTCCGGTGACGATGCTAACGCTCAAATTCATGGTGATACACGCAACTCATTCCAGGTCTCCAACGTGTGGTTGTACGAAACGCAGTCAATGAACTCGGTCATGGTGAGTCCATGTTACACGATCAACGGAGGTATGCTTCGTTGACCAATCACCCAACAGCTTCCGCTTCCAAAGCTCTCCATACCCGTCTTTTTCGCTCTGCGTCCAGGGTCCGTAATCCCATTGGTATTGACAAATAAGATAACATGGCAACATCGACACTTTTAGGATCTGTAAGGGCAGCCGCGACATATTCAATTCGCCGCCATACTTGGCTTCACAAAATATACGCGTCGTAGGACTTTTGAGCTCTATAGTATCTATTTCCAATCCAGACTCTAATAACTAGACGTAGGTTGGAAAGACCTTCGAGGGACCTTATCAAGAGTTTGCCAAGCGCGGCATTTCATCCCTCTTCGCCGACGAGCTTTTCTAGATGAATGATTAGGGGCAGCTTGTGTAGGGCAGCCTTCCGTCCAGGGGTCACGAGAATTGATGCATTGGTGGCAACAGTGAGCGTTTTCGAAAGTGAAGCTTTCAGTCGTCCATGACTTCGGGTCTGTTCCTGAATTTGCCAGCCATCAGATTCCGCGGGCATTGCCCCATCGTTGAAGCGCAAGTATATATATGAAATTTCTTTTAGCCTCCGATCTGTCCTGATTTCTAGCGTTAGTAGTAGAGCCCGGTAATTCAAGTGGCGTAAAGAGCGATTCAATTCCTTATCTCGAGGAGGCTTGTCAGCTGTCATTCTAGAGCGCCGTTGCGCAGCTGGTGATGTATGGCCCAAAGGAGTAAGGGGCTGTTAGCCCTCTTGAGGCGAAGCTTGATCTAATGACCGCCTAGAGATGCAATCGCCGAGCCCGTTTGAGAGCTTATACAGTACCTCCGCAAAAGTCTACACGCGAACGCGTTTTTTCGCGTTTTTTAATTTAAATCCCCTCACCATCCACCATCTTTACAAAAACACCATATCATGATTAGAACTTCGTTGTCTTCGATATTTGGCAATCGACGTCGTTATAGTAAATATACTTCTTATCAAAGAGGGCTAGTCGCAGAAGCTATTACTTATAAAGCACGTTCGTGTCAATTACAAAAGAGCTTTGGGCTCTCGCGACACATTACTAGAATTATCGTCGAAAACGTCTTAGTACGTTACAACGACGTATTCAAATTACGTTCTAAAAGACCCAAAAAACTCTCAATACGTAACGAGAGACATATTCTAAGAATTGTGCGTCGGGACCCCAAAATCACATACAAAAATCTTGTCAAAAAGGTCGATGTCTTCGTTTCGCACGATACTCTCTACCAACTACTAAAAGAGGAGGGTATCATCAATTGGCTATGCAAAAAGAGGTCGCTTTTGACGCCTAAGGTAAGAGGCAAGCGATACGCATGGGCAATGGCCCACGAACATTGGACTTTTGACAATCGGGCGAAGGTTATTTGAAGCGACGAATGTTTCGTCGAAAGAGACACGAACAAGCGACGCGAATAATGCTTTTGTATACCTGCGCAAAAGTGAGACAAAGCAATAATTCAATCATACAAGAAAGGGCACAACTTTAGCATCATGATGTCGGCTTGTTTTTGAGGCGTAGAACGTTCAAATCTCTATGTATTGGAGCGAGATTTTGAGGCGAAAAAGCATAGATACTTCGCTAGATCCTACATCAACGTACTCGAGAACAACTTGCCAGGAATCTATCAATCAGGCCTTATTTTCATGCAAGACAACGCCCCCATACATACGACCAAAGCAGTGGCGTTGTGATTTCGCGAAAACGGTATAAACGTCATGGAATAGCCGCCATATAGTCCAGATATAAACCCAATTGAGCATCTTTGGTTTCTCCTCAAAGAACACGTCTACAAAATCAATCCTAATATTCAATACATGGTTGGCGATAAAGAAAAGATCAAAACGACCTTGTTTGATGCTTTGTATAAGGCATGGGAGGCGTTGGATGACTACTATTTGCATGATTTAGTGGGTAGTATGGAAAGAAGAGTAAAAGCACTTATTGCGTCGAAGGGATGGTATACCAAGTATTAGAACTTAGTGCTTTTGGGGATATACTTGTTGATCGAGTGCAAATTACTATCTAAATTATGTAGCTTCTCAGTGCTTTGTGTGGTGCTCTATTGAAATAATAAGAGAGGTGGTTTTTGGTGGGGGCGGGGCTGCGTGTAGACTTTTGCGTTAGTACTGTATATGCCAAGACGCCGGCGGATCTACGCCCGTATCTCCTGTCAGTGTGAATGACCGACGGACTGATACACAGTCATAGCACGTGTTGACAATGGTCATTTCGGAGCTGCGATATGGTGGATCCGAGGCGGTCGTGGATGGTGACGATGTATACCTGGTTGGAGAGGAAATCGAAGTTTGGTGAGCAAGCGTACAGTGGCCGGCTAAACGCATCCGGTAGTCAATTATCCAACAGGTGTCACGTGTACGATTGACCAACCAAACAGCCTGTCTCGGTGCGCTTCAAAAGCGTTGATGTCACCTTCTTCCACGCCTCTCCGGCCTCTAACGACAGTCGGTCAACACAACATGCTGCAAAGATGCCCAGTACGAACTGGTCGACGCGCGAAGCAGAGGCTAGCTGAAGATGTCCGGAAATGAACCTTCCATATTGAACCTGTTCGGCCAAATGCAAGAGGCACAAAGGATCAAGCTATCTGAATCGGGAAGGCAAACTGTGATGATTTCCACAGCCTTATCTGGATCCACGTGGGCAATGATATCGGTTGCCGGATGTCTGCGTCGCCAAGGCTCAATAAGTGAGAATGACTCTCATCCGGTCGAACCAGTCCTCTGCTCCTTCCCAGGCAGCCCTCTCTGCCCACTCATCGTCTTACTCTTCTGCACGTTTCTTTCCCACACCATGCCGTACATTCCAGTCTCTCTCGGACTCACAACAAGCGACTCGACGCGCCGCCGCATATATCTCGCTATTTAGATGCCTCAGCAAGATGATTGATATCTCAGATCTACGTCTGTCCCAAAGGTCTGCATCTACCATGGAGCTCCAAGCAAGCACGAGCATCCCACCCACGCGACGGCCACTGCAGACAATCCCCACTATGCCTCTCAACAAGCGCCCTCTTCCGATCACCACCAACAGCTCTCCACTCGATACGATGCACACGCTGCAGTCCGTCGCGCCAATGACCCCGCCGCGTACACCCATACGCCCTCAATGCAAAAGGTCCTCTACGAGTGCTGGGACCATAAGTCTGGTCAGCTTGAACGAGGAGGATACAGATTCACCCGATCACGACTTGGCGGAGGCCAAGGAAGGCCCGGTCCAGAGAGAGCTTACGTGGGTAGAGACGATACCGCGGCCTTATGCCGAAGCATACAAGCTTGAGGATACCAGCACTTCGAGACATGCAGAATACGGTCGCGGTGTCTGGAGTGTCGTCTACCGCGCTCATGAAGTCACTCCCACTTCATCCGCGCTTCCCACGCCTCCGAACTCACCCGTCAGCGGGCCCAAAGCCAACACCAGTCAGGTCGCCTTGGCGATCAAGTCACCCTCTCGTCGCGACGCCCACAACATACTACACCACGAAGCTCGTGTTCTAACCTATCTCCACTCCATCCGCAATTCATCCACATACATTGTTCCCTTCCATGGCTACGAGTTGTCTACGCATTCTATTGTTCTCGAACCCTTTCCTCTCAACCTCGACTCTTACACAAAAGCCGCCGCTGCATCCGCACGCACCAACTTCTCCATCCAGACAATGTTCGACCCTATTGTTGGTCTGCCTGAATGGTCGACGCTAGCCACTCATCTTATCACCGGACTCTCTTTTCTACATGCTAATAAGTGTATCCATGGCGATATCAAACCCGCGAACATCCTCCTCCGCCCCACACCGTCCGGTCTCCACGAGCCGTTATACTGCGACTTCTCGTCATCGCTTCACACTCACGACCCCACCCCAACAGAGATTACAGCCCTGACAGCTGACTATTCCGCTCCTGAACTCCTCTCGTCGCTTACCTCATCAGGCGTACCGACTTTGCCTAGCTCCGCTGCAGACGTCTATGCACTGGGAGTGACGCTACTGTTTGCCGCTTTGGGGGAGAGTCCGTACGCTGCTGCGAGGATGGAGATTATGAAATTGAGCATGGCAAAGGAGGGGCAGCCCCTGGATTTTGCGATGGGTGGCGATCAAGGCGCTAGGGTTCGAGAGGGGAGTGCTGTGGAGAGATGTCTTATGGGAGCGGTCAGGAAAGAGGAGGAGAGATGGGGAGTGGAAGAATGGGTGGAGGTGGTCAAGAAGAACCTGTATGAGGAGACGGCTCAAAAGGCATGAGGCTGTGGCCTCGAAATTTAGAACACGCTGTGGATGATAAAGGAATTTTCGGGCTTTGGCGCTACGCGGGAATGGGTCTGTAGACTGGTAAGGAAATCCATGGCATTGGCATGTAAGAGTGGGAAGAGCCAAGAATATAAAGGGTTGGGACTCGTTCACTCAAAATGGACCGGATGGGAAAGGAGTTTTCTTGCAACAGATTTAGGGCAGTGCGTGCTGGGATGGGCCCTCACTGACCTTGGAGTGGAAGGGCGCACCGTTCAACGTTTCTTTGATTCGAGCAAGGCGTTGGACCAGGACTCCGAAATCATCATGGCAATGCGCTTGTGCCATCTTACAACACAGTTATAGGTGTTATGGTCTCCTCGTGCTATATCAGTCGTAGGCACTGCCAAAGAAGTTATCACGATCCCACATTCGTCGGCAGGCTTCACACATCCAGATACCAAGGCTTCAAATTGCTCAGATCGAACAGAGGGCTTTCATGGCCGTCCACAACCTAAAAACGTGACCCTGTTCTCTGACCATTCAAGATTGGCCGATGAATCGTAGGTCTGTCTTTACCTTCGTCTTATCCCTCATCGTTCTTCATCTTACTGGTAATGTACTTCTATGCTCGCATGACAGAGTATGCAACGCACGGCCTGTAAGTGTCTATCAAACTCAACCATCGCAAGATGAAACAGTCTTGGCGCATCCCAAAAATAGCAACCTCGATCACGCTCTGAAACAAGTCTGCGATCAACCAACCTCTAGCTATCAGGAGCTTCCGAGACAGCATGAGGCTACTTTCTCCCGGACCAATGTGGAGACGGGAAGGAGCCGTGATCGATGCGCTTAACGTCTAGATACTCCATGCACGGGTGAAGACCAAGACTACCTGAGGTACCGTTCCAAACTTATATTATTTCCATACCCATATTTCGGAAGTGTGTTGCTCAGATTGATTTGCGCTTTTTTGGAGTGATCCATACTAGGATATCTACATGATCTTCTTCTACAATCATACTTCTCTCAATGCTGTAGCGACCTCTCTTTCGCGTCCTTCTTCCCTCATCTCGCAATCCATCCCAGCGGGTCGCGGTTTTCTCATAGTCTCCTCCGCGTGCTCTATCGCTCGACAAGAACCGGAGACAAGAATTTGCTACTTGTGATTCCGGATCACCGATCCATCATTCCTCCTCACGAATCACCTCCCCAGCCATAATGCCTCCCTCTACCAAGAACCCGCCCCGCCCCTCCCCATGGCTCAAACGCGTCCTCATCCCCTTCTGGACAATCCAGCTCCTCTTGATGATCATCATCATCAGCGTCAGCGGCCTCCTCGCCGCAAGTGTCAACGTCGGCACCTCATTAGGGTATCCTTCCCCCCTTCTCCCTGCACCCCACTCCCACCTATCCTCTCCCAGCACCCCCAGAAAAGAGACCCCCACACTCCAGCCAACTAACCAACAATACCACAGCATCGCCATAATCTACATGTTCTTCGAAACCATCTGCATCCTCCTCTCCATCTCGGAAATCATCCTCTTCGCCCGCCACCGACTCGAACCCGGCACCTACCTCGTCCTGCAAGTCGTCAAGAGCACCATCTGGACCGTCGTCTTCATCATCTACGTCGTGCGGCTAGCGACCCTCAAAGACGGGCTGGGCGCGACGAACCCCCTGGCGTTTTTCCTAGGTGGGGATCTCGAGGCGATTATTCTTCTGTGCGTCGCCCCCATCACTCCTCCTTCTCCCTCAGCGCGGGCTCCATAACCCAAATTAACCCCCCCAGGCTAGCATTCATCGGCTCCCTCATCTACGCCTCCATAATCTACCACCGCGCGCGCCGCGCCCGCCGCTCCACTCACCACCCCACCACAACCACCGACCCCTTCTCCCCAGCAACAGACTACAGCGGCCGCACGGCACCGCTGCGGTACAGCCACGGTTAAGGGCCCGGGATGGAGGAGGAGAGGCTGGAGCTGGCAGACGGGGAGATGGGGAGGGCGGGGAAAAGGCAGTTGAGGATTGGGGGAAGGGAGGGCAGGAGGGAAGAGCTGGAGGGGGAGGGGGGGGTTTACGAGCTTGAGGCGGGGGGGAGTGGAAGGAGGAGTGCGAGCTGACCGCGCCGGGAGCGATATGAGACCACGGAGCAGGGGAAGACATAATACTCGGAGAGCGAAGGCGAAGAAGGGGTGCGAAGATGGCGCGGGATTGTTCGAGTATCGAGTTCTGGGCATACAGGTGAAAGGAGTTGTTGGATTCGTTGTGATACAACTTGTGTTAGTACTCGTTGCTGAGATATCGGATAGCAGTGGCTGGTTATTGTGAATATTTGCGAATGACGCAGATACTTGTGCTGATGTGAATGAGGTAGAGGAGTTTGTGGATCGCTAGAGGGGCTTATGAAATTGACTGATCGGGGCGATGGCGACGAGATTGGGATGACGGGGCGCGAGGGAAGGGGAAAGGGAGGAGGTAAAAGGGAAGATGCAGGAGGCGACGAGGTATTCAACGAGAAAGAGGGGCGAGTGGAACGAGAAAGAGCTGGTGAAGAAGTGATCGAGGAGATGATCGAGAACGAAAGAGGTGTATTGGCAAGTAACTGAGATGGAGATCTTGTCGCAAGAATTATTGCTCGAGTCGCTGCCAATGTTTTACTGTAGGCTCATGTCGTCCAGGACAGTACCTTGCGTAAGTCATTGACAAGAGGGAGGCAACGTGCCCAAGGCTTGAGGACAGGGAGTTGAAGACAAAGACGGCAAATGTCGAATATGGTGAGGTGATATCACTGCGGGACTTATCTTGGTATGTGGAATTGTTTGCTGATAGATCGAGGCTTGGTGGACTGTCGCATGTCGGGGAGAATGGCAGATTATAAGTGTATTTCGAGGACCTTCGCTACTACTCGATCATGTTCCAGACCAAGAGAGTGACGGATACATCATGCTCGTTGATAGAAAAACCGATTGGTACTAGCCTAGTGCCGGCGATCATATGAGATGCAAAGAATGAATAGGCTCTATGATTGAGCTAAACCTTCCTGATGCCGGCGTTCCAATCAATAAACCGTGCGCGCCGCACGCTGAAATCCAGATCCGGCTCTCATTTCGTAAGATCCAATCCAAAGTACCAAAGCTTCACCGAAGCCTCTTGCCAAGAAAAGGCGGTGTCATCCACGAAAGAGGTCCAGGAATGACAGTGGTTAGTGGAACAGCCGTTCACGTCGTACAAAATGCATCATCTTCGCCCACGTTATGCATTACATGATTGGTCTTTCCACACCATGTGACCACATGCATCGCAAGGCTTCCTGTCGTTCGGAAGACTGACTATCGCGCATCCATACCGAGAGTGCCAACACCACCGCTGCTTCCTCCTTGGCTAGGTCTGCGCAGATTATTGCCATATCCCCGCCGATCAGCAGCCGGCGCGTTTACAACGCGCTGGCCAGCGTTGGGGCTCTGGGAGTTGCAGTGGGGACACCGGAAAGTATGGACGCCGACCCCTTTGCAGTCATTGCATACCACTCTAGAAATATAGCGTCAGTCCAGTTACCGTTGTGTAGGAAGCGGTCAAGGACGAACAAGCATTAGACGGAATTTACCGAGTAGGATTGCCGCCACATGTGGTACATGGCTTCACCGTTAGCCCTCCCACACAGAGCTCGTGCTTGAGATCCAAAGCGGTAGAGGCTCTGTTGCCAGATGGCTGAGCTTGAGGAGGCATTGTAGGGCTGTCGCGGTTTCGCTTGACAGATTGGATGACTTGCAGAAGGAGATGTATAGAGGTCTTTGTTATGATGTAGCGTCGTCGAGTCTTGACTTGGCTGACTTCCAGATTTTTCAATCAGAGATGATGGATGCTAAGACAGGTGTACCTTGGCCATGATCTTATATCAAGAGCCCTATGATGTTTCGAGTGGCCATCAAAGCTCCATGTGCTACCTCGCTGGCAATATTCTAGCTTTGTGATCATATGCCAGTTGTGTGAGTCCGTGCCTTGCATTCGTACAATTGACACTGCTCAGAAAGCCTTGCTTTGATTCTTCTGCCATGTCCCGGTACAAAGCCAGTATCGTCTCTTTTCTCTGACGTCCACCGTGCGGAGAAGCATTCGCAGACGGACTATTGGCGCATCAGATACTACGTCGTGTGAGGTGAGAAAGCCCAAAGGATATGACTGGGAGGACACACAGACACGTGGCACAGATGTTGGGCGAGTCCCCTGATGGCGGCGCTGGAAATTCCGGAGCCACGGTAAGCTAAGAGCTTATGCTTTCCCGATATTCGTACAGCTGGACAATCAGGTGCTCTGATTCGTACCACATGACATATACAGCGCTGTATCTTCTTTGACCGCCGATCGCTGTCATTTGCGTTCCGCATATAGTAGAGGCTTGTTATTATGAAGGCGCTCTATGGGCAGGACCCTCGCTCCAATCTTCTCTTGATGCTTATGATGAGAACGGTGTAGTGCTATCTTTTAGTCGAGATCCTTGCGCAGAGCAGTCCGGTAGCTCTGCATGGAGTTATAGCATAACGTCAGCAAAGCAATGATCTTCTGCTTCGCTTCGTGACCGGTCCTAGAGCCTCAATTTGGGAACTTCGTTGGCCTTGGACCCGTGTGACATGTGTTAGCGCAAAGGGAGCCCGAAGGAGTGCGTCTCAAGTATCTCGAGACTTGATGCTGCACTTTGTCCTAAACGAGGTTCGATGAATGAAGCATTCAATGGCTCTGGTACACATAGAGCTTAGACCTTCTTAGGAGAGGCAGCAAGACTGGCAGAAATGCAGGTACCCTGAGATGTGGTGGTCCTCACAACGGCGCGATGCATGAAGATTTCCCTTGCGATGCGTGATGATTTCCCCAGACTTTGTCGAAGATGATGGCCATGATATCGCGGCGAAGTAAGGAATCACACAATGACTGGGGTCCGGAGGATGCCCCTTTATCTGGACAGATCACATGGATGTATTCCGAATTGGTTGTTTAGCCCAATCATCCACGCTCCAACAGCATCGAACTGTTGCGATGTTTCTCTGGCAGTATTGCAAAGTAGTGGAGGAGCGTGGTGATGGCGGTGTAGATGCATTATCTTGTGCCACAAAACCATGCGATTGGAACCCCTAGAAGCTCTTTGGCGTGGGGATACAACCTTGGCTCAGCCGCCAGGATGCAGGCGCTTGTGTTACAGACGCAATGCGTTCCTGCATCCGTCCATCGACCATAAAGCTGGTTGAATACGAGCTTTGTTTCTCCCGTTTCTTCGGATGTTGAGTCTTCCAGCTATCTTCTCTGCCAGGGCTAGAGAAAACGGCGTACGAAGGACAAGTGAAGGCCTTTAAAGTCCAGGAGGAGCAGATATTGCGCCGCCGAATGGAAGGTGGATGGCGCGCTCTTTAGCCACTGGCCGATTGAATTCGCGATCCTTCGTCGACCCAAGGAATCGTACAAATCCCTCAGTTGCCGAATACTGGTAACGTTAAGTCACATGGTACCTGCGTAATGCCAACATCCGCAGACCTTGAAACATAAACTGCGTTACCAGCTTCCTTGGAAATCGATCCTTACTGCCATATTGAGCCAAGGGGTTGCATCAAGTAGCTAGAAAAGAAAAGCTGCCGTCGTCCGCACCGGATTCGAGACCCAGTCTGGGAACACCAAAAGCTCGGAATATGAGACCCAAGAAACTTCCATTCTGCAGCTCACCAACGCGGTTCGGAAACTTCCGGTTGAAGCTTTGGGCTCTCCCCAAGGCATACAGGAGCCATACGAGCGTGCTCAAAGTTTGCACGGATCCTGACAGGTGGGGCCACAGTGCGCTTAAAACTTCAATGCCACATGGCGGACTCTGGCATCAGAGCGTAACTTACCAGCAGGCTCTGCCTTCAAGACCGGTAATGGTGGCTGCCGGCCTTCTCACGCCAGACCTGTTGGCTTGCGCGAACATCATCGAAGCACTGAGGCCGGTTTTCCAGAACATGCTCACAGAAACGAATTGGAACATCAAGATCACAACTCGGCTTCAGTCGGAAAGACTCAATGACGCTTGTCACTATGGGCCAGAGATAGTTGGAACTTCCAACGTGTTATCGTGTGAATCTAGTCTATGTCGTGCCTCCAGTGCTGTTGGCAAATTTCTCGACGTTGTTCATATTCATCCAACGAAGGTGAGCGCTCCAGAGAAACCAGCCTGGGAACCAGATGATTGTCGTGAAGGGGAGAGCCCCTAGACAGCTCTACCTTGTCTGAACAATCCAGGTCACTTCTTCCTGGCGATACGGCTGCTGCATAGCCAGCTCGAGAACGAGGTTTCTCTGACCGAGGAGCATCTATCGACCCATTGGTTCGGCGACTATACTCTTGCCCGGAATTGTAGTCCTGTCTTCTTGAACCGAGCAGCCATCAGTGTCAGGCAGCCGCACGCCAGTACACTAGCAGCGAACATCTGCGCGTATAGGTAGCCGCCGCCTCGCTTCTGGATGAGAGCTCCTCCCAGTGGTGGTCCGGTCAAGCAAGCAAAGCTAACGACACTAAACACCATCCCGACTCTAACCCCTGTCTTCTTCAGGTCTGTTGTCAGGCTTGATAAGGTTGCAGGAAAGAGAGATTGGATACCCGCCGCAAAGAGGCCATAGATGATGTCGAACGCAAGGAGGCCGCCGCTCGAGGACACGGCAGCCCAACAGTAAAGTATAAGACTAGCCATTATAGCAAAAGGTATTAGGGTATTGAGTGGGCCGAAGTAACGGTCAGCAAGATAAGCAGGAACCAGCCGTCCTACCATGCCGACACCATTGACCACAAGCAGATCATTGATGGATTGAGTTTCGCTAAGTCCAAGGATGTTCCGAGCGTAAGATCCCACCTACGGCTTGTTAGACGTACACCACTGATCAACTTAAGGCTAAGAGACGCACGTAATAGAAGGCGAAATACAAGCCCCAGAAATTGAGGAACATGCCTGGCTCGGTCAGCACGAATACTCTTGCATGTGGGCTCAAACATGTATACCGGTAGCAAAGAGGGTATATGACAGCTCTTTGAAAGCTGGCCATTCTACCAGCGGACCTGATTTCCTTGGCGGTAGTCTTTGCTTCGCAAGGAATACTGCGATAACTTGAGTCACTAACATGACAAAGCCGACGACTCTAACGGTCCAGGGGAATCCGATTTTATAAAGCAGCTGCTGTACTATAGCTGGGAAAATCAGCCCACCAGTGGCGCTACCCGAGGCTGCGAATCCAATTGCTAAGGATCTGTTCTTCGAGAAATATGTAGCAAGGACCGAAAGTGCAGGGCAGAATAAGAGTCCATTGCCAATACCGGTACAGATGCCCTGTGCGAGGAACAGTTGCCAGTATCTACTCTGGTCAATTAATCATTGAGGCAAGGATGATATCGGCAACTCATACTTTGTGGATAAGGAGGTCATGAAGACTCCGAAGATCATGAAAAAGGAGCCCAAGATGATGGTTGGTTTGAACAAGCCATAATCGGTAGCTCTACCAGAAAAGGTACCAATGAAGAAAAGCAAAAATATCTGTACAGAACCGACCCAGCTAATATCAGACGGTGGATGACCAAGAGCACCAACGTAATACGTTTGGAAAACACCGAAGGAGCTGATGTAGCCCCACGTGTTACAGACGATAAGATGGCCACACAAAGCCTGAGCCCAAGCGGTCAGGCCGCGATCAGGCGGGGGACCTGGGTCAATATAGGAAGAGCGTGATCTAGTCCGGCTTAAGACCTTTTCCAACATACCGCCAGTGCCATCATTTGCCTCAACCGCAGCTTTGGCTTCCATCTCTGGAGTTCCTGCGATGGCTGCACCCTGCGCGGATGGGATTGAAGAATTCGAGCTATGCTCGCCTCTATCCACGCCCTTTTCCAGGTCGAGTGCCATCGAGACGGTGAACGGTGAATCACCAAGGGACTGCTAACAGTCAAGCACCGTTATGAGAGCGTTCTTTAGCGATGATCCTCTGCTGATGGTTTGAAGTGTTTATATAGAGAGTTTTAGGGAAAGAAGCCTGGAGTGAATAGGCCTCTATAACGGTCGACAGAGATGGCAGTGACCAATTGTGTGTACATATATGGATGTTCTCAGCATCATTTTCGCTACCAAACCAGTCATAGAACATCTCGAGTGATCTGAAAAGCTCGCATGCAGTGGTAAGCCGTTCCATCCAGGCCACTAAGGCAAGATGAGCCATAGGCCCATAGCTAGACGGTTATCACATCATCGGGGTGCACTTCTCCCTTCCTGCAAAGTGGTGAGTCCAAATGAAGCAAAGTGCCCGAGCTCGGCAATGAAACCCGGCACCGGCGATGATTCGGCCCGGATATAAGAGGATAGTGGCACGCAGGCTCCAGGATGCGTTCCATGCAAGTCAAAGTATCTTATACTTCATACAAACAGCGATACACCACAACCTGAAATCTGATGGATGAAATGAACGTACCGAGGTAGATCGCCCACGGCCATCATGAGAGCGCAGCCTCAGAGATACAGGCTGGACTAGTGACTTGGAGTCTATCATTAGCTCCTCCAAGGCCATCAAGACCTTGGGTCTCCCAAAGTTGCGGTCATGGCTCCGGAGCAACACGATACGCGCCTTCGCCTTGTAAGGGCGCCTGCCAACGCTGTAGCTCATGGATCGTGGCTGTATCCATTCAAGGTCCGTCGACTTCCCCGAAACCGTACAATTCCCTCAAGCTAACCAGCCCCAGGGAATCTACTACTTCTTCGCCCACCCCTTCCTCTACCCTCTCCTACGCGCGCGCCTTATCCCCGGAGTCCTCCTCTCCCTATTCGTCCTCACCAACCTCTTCCTATGGACCTACATCCCTCAAGTCACCCTCCTCGCCCTCTTCCACGGCTGGGCGCTCGCCTGGATCAACGGCGCGTTCCTCGTGCTCGGCGAAGGCGCCGCCATCGTGGCGCTGCTGTTCGAAGCCTTCTTCGTGGACGAAACCCTGGTGGATGTGTTTGATGCGGTGTTGATCAACGAAGGACTAGCGGATATGCTGGAGGGATCAAGACCGGTGGATGCAGAGGCTGGGGATCCGGTGAAGATGCTTGGCAGGCCGAGAGTGTCTGCTGTGTACTCGCCTTTCTCTTTCAGGCAAATACTGGAGTTCATCGTCTTCCTCCCACTGAACTTGATTCCGGTTGCTGGAACCCCGCTATTTCTCTTCTTGACGGGGTATCGAGCTGGGCCACTGCATCATTGGCGATACTTCCAGCTGCTGGGGTTGACGAAGAAAGAGCGGAATCTGTTCACGAGGAGGAGGAAACTACGGTACACGTGGTTTGGGACGGCGGCGTTGCTTTTACAGCTGGTGCCTGTATTGAGCATGCTCTTTCTGTTGACGACGGCGGCAGGATCTGCGCTTTGGGTCACGAGGCTTGAGAAGGCACGAAGATCTCAAGAAGCGCAAACGACTAATCCTGAAGAGGACCTTCCTCCTTATGACGACACTCCTACATAGTGATTTGATAGGAAACAATGAAAATCTTTTTTTGAGCATCGAATTATGATATATCTATTAACACAGGCCAAGGTGAACCCAATTGTCTGACGTATCCCGTCCAGTGGCAAAGTATAGTGCAACATTCTTTGGCGCGCCTTCGAAAAACCTTCAAACAAGTTCACAATAAGTCGAAGAATCAATGAAGTCAATAACCAACTAGGCAGACCGTGAATGCGTTTGTCGTGCCCAATCGAACACTTGAAAACACAATTCGAAGCAGCTATCGGCAACATAGTTGACTCGATGGGGGCCTGAGATGTGCACCATGCCACCAGACAGGATAAGCTCTGCGAGGATGGGTTCGGCAGTGATACATACGTGACATGCTCAGAACACGACTTAGATAGTCGTAGACAATCCTTGACTCACCGCCAGCCTCCTGAATTGGTAGCCAGAACGTAGTATTCTATAATTGTCCCATTCTGCTTCTCTGAAGCTCGATCGTAATGCTGATACTCGGCAGCGTTCCAGTGTTTGCTCGAGTGAGCTCTCGGCCTTCCTTGCAAGTACGAGCACATAGTCGTCGGTCCATTTACTCGTACACACTTCTTCTTCCTTCCCGGATATTCATTATTAGGATGGATGATGGCATATGCACCCCTGAAAGTAGCGCTTGAGAGCGTAGCACAGGGTCGTATTCGCAAAGAGCTGTGAAACCTTCGGAGATTGCCGAATGTGGAACCTGATGTGCTACAAGCTGCATGATTGCATTGCTATGAAGCGAATTCGCCGGCAGCTTGTGCGTAGTAGTCACCATGCACATCGGCAAAACACATCATGACCGCTTCAAGCTAGGATCTGTCATTGCGAAACCGTCAAGCCCTGGTACATAATGGCACTAGGTTAGATGCACAAATTCCACACAGCTTCGGCAACAGACGTGGCAAATATGTGAGGTGAGTCGGGTTTCGAATGCCAAAAGTCGAGCAATGATGGTCGTTTTCTGGCTAGATTTCATCTCTTAGCGACATAAACAGACCTCGTGAGCATCACGGCCAGTTTGCATGGCGAGCATCCTTGCTTATGAGCTATTATGGTCTTGTGTCCAGCTTCCTACACAGAAATCGCTGGAGTCGCTGTAGGCAGTGATTATAAATGTAGTCTGGCAGTATGGCTTTTGCATTGCGGATGCAAGCATGATGTAACATACTGCGTCTCAAGCCCTTCTTCTTTGGTGAGACATTGAAGGATACCCTGTTCAATCACCTGAAGGCGACGAGCTGGAGGATGTCCTCCATGATGTTTTGACAATGTTTCCGGGGGAGAATTCTCGCGAGAAAACCTCGAAATCCGTCAAACCGCTTTTAGGACTGACCCCCCCGGGACTCTCAATAGCGAAAACGATGTTAGAGAAAGCGCCTTGAAACTCCGCTTCCGAGAACAGTATATGTCTCCACATTGAAGCTACTTGGCCAACCGGGTTGCGAAAACCAGGGCCGACCCCAAAAGCGCCCATACACAAGTCAAAGTGCTGCGATGTTGCAGCAATCCTGAGCACTGTTCGCATCTTTTCCATCATTAGCTCTCTTTCTTGGGCGAATGAGTAATCCTTCCCGGACTCGTCTAACTTAGGTCGGCGGATGGGTGCAACAGAAATAATTGGTAACGATTGGAAATCTTTCCAAATTTTATATCCTTTCTCAGCATTACCGCGAAAGATGACTGCAATCATTGGTGTCAGTTGATGCCATGCCAAAAATTGAGGGATCACAGGTTCCCATACCAACATGAGGTGAATATATGCCGCCCGTAGTCGGAATTGGATAGTGAGACGTTTGCGATGCGGGAATGGTAAGGGTATGTACCAGGTTCGATCTACGGCAAAGACATTCCTCTGGCGCTATCAATCCAGACTCCCAATCCCCGCCAGCACGCTTTTCGTTCGCCATGTTGACAACTGGGATAGGACCATTTTGATCCGGATATCCGCGCAGGGAGGCGTCTCTGTTATTGCACTCGTTCCAATCCAAGGCAACATCGATAGGATCGCCATCGATTACCGCCACCCTAAGCTTCCGCGCTGAAACACTTCCGGCTGGAATTCGAATCTTGGATGAGTCGGGATAGAGGTATGATCGGACCGGATATTCGGGATATTTTTGCTCGATGTAAGGAATAAAGGTCCGTTTCGCTTCCCCAGCGATGTCTGAAGGCTTCAACTTCGTAGGGGGCATGACGGAACGCCGGTCAAATCTCCTCAAGCCTACTCGAGTCCACAAGAGAGAACTCGACCTCACGCCCCTGAGCGGAACAAAGGAAACGATAACAGCCTGCTACAGGGTCCAGATCGACCCGCCAGACTATATGATGATGGGGAAAGAGAGAGCAACATTGACAAAGACAGTGATGTATGGAATTCAAAGGATCGATGATCCAACCGCGTGCTATCGATGGCAAACCAAACCGAGTGAATGCACATGTACTGACTGAAGAGGGAGCATGAGTTGTCCAAGTCATATTCATATGGCAGGAGTCTTTCGGTCCACATCGTGCGGATGGTGAACGGCGTTGCTGAAACTTTCAGCCGGCCACAAATAGATGATTTAATATTGTCTAGGCCATTAGCAACGACTCGGTCCGAAATTTGGTTTGAACAGCCACAGCGTCAAGAGACCAAGGATGAATAAAGGGATCATCACCAAGGCGATCTGGTCAGCAGCGATTTACGCTTCTCACGGGAGATGCCAGCCCGTCTCGTGGGATCGCTGGGTAGGCCGCATACTGTACGCGGCCTTTCAAGGTTCTGCTAGGCCCGCTGCATCCCTAATCCTGACACACCTAAGTCTCACCTCGTGGGCCGAGAACGCTAACGTCCTGATGGGCCAGATAGAGTAGACTTCAAGTCGATGCTAGATCGACCCGGTATAGTGTCAGTGAATCAAGTACGCGGAGACTGGGTGAGCGAAGAATGGTCGAGACCGCCACCTAGCAAAGCGGGTATTCGATCCGACTGTCCGTCCCCATCAGACTGTGAATGTGTAATTCTCGATGTAATATCAGCTTGTGCTACCACGTCGAGGCCTGCTCGAGAGCGCCACGCTGGTGGCCCGAAGCCAAGGCGTTGGGGAGGTTGGTCGAGGGTAGCACACCATTATCGACTAGGAGTACTTAGTTAACAGCACTTCGACTGTGGAGTCGTCCTTCTAGAAGTACGAGGCTCGATCTGACAGATCGCTTGACCCCGGCCTCGGCAATCTGTATGCAGCGCTGTCGCAAGCCAGAAAGTAAGGGTTGCTGGTGCTGCTTCCGTCCCTTTCATTCGTCACCCTTGACGGACTCTAGCTGGAGATCTCACACCCATCTCCCAGTCCGGTGGGATCGGAGATTTATGGGCCCTTGTTTTATGCGTTAGCAGGATTGCTAGCAGTGACAGAAGCGACAGATCAACTAATCATGCTCATCACCTTGTCATCTCCTTGCCCTGAACGAACAATTTGATTTGTGAGCTTTGTCGGTCGCATCTCGTGACCGTGACGGGCAGACTGAAGATCTTCTGGCCGAGGCCCTTCTCAAACCTTTCTATTCCCAACACTAGCAGTACCTCATGCGACGACCACCCACCTTTCCGTTTACCATGGTATGGAGACTCCCTCACTTGTCCTACCACGAAACGCGACGTAGGATCCCCATCCCAGATACCCTTCGGCCGCAACGGTACATATCAACCCTGAGCTCAAGGGATGAAAATATCGCATCTATTCTTGCCCAGGAGCCCTCTGCTGCCGGACCCGTCGACACTATTCTTGTGACCGGTACCGTGCGAACGGTTCGGAAACAGAAGCGTCGTAGTTTTCTGGAAATCGGAGATGGCTCCACCTCTCGCCCCTTACAGGCTGTACTTGAGCCTCACCAAGCTGAAGGGTACGTCCATGTGGAACCTGTGCGACGGCGCCACCATGGCTAAGGCGCTTCAAGGCTCGGTACTGGAACCTCTGTCGCCTTGACGGGATCATGGCAACGTTCCCCGGCCGGTAAAAAGCAGCCTTACGAGCTCCACGCCCAGGAGGTCCGTATTCTCGGTTCAACGGACACAGAGGTTTGTGACAGCTCTCTCAATTATATATGCGGGTCTCTGCCAGCCTTGCGAACAAACCTGACCGATATCTACAGAAGTATCCACTACAGAAGAAATTCCACACTCCCGAGTACCTCCGGACCATACCTCATCTGAGGCTCCGCACACCATCCGCTGCGCTGCTTGCTCGGCTCAGATCTGAATGCGACTACCATGTTGCTGCTTACTTTCATTCCAAACGCTTCGTTCGTCTGCAGCCACCGATTATTACATCTTCCGATTGTGAGGGGGCTGGGGAGGTCTTTACAGTGTCTGGTAAATCAGCCTACACGAAGCCTGCAGGAGAGAACGATGCAAGCTTGCATTATCAGGATCACTTCTTCCGGGACCCGAAATATCTAACCGTGTCGTCACAATTGCATCTCGAAGCTTTCGTGCATGAGCATCCGAAGGTGTGGACCTTGTCCCCAACTTTCCGGGCTGAGAGAAGTGACACACCACGCCATGTGAGCGAATTTTGGATGCTAGAAGCTGAAATGCGGACAGAGAGCCTAGAGGATGTTATGAGGGTGGTTGAGGATCTCATCAAGTCCCTGGTTGCCAATTTACAATCATCAACCCTGCCCGACGAGATGATAGGTCTCAAGCGCAGAGATGGTGTCGAGTCCACCGCAGATCGGGACGCAAGCTCCAATTCGATATCAGCACGCTGGGATGGGCTCAGAAAGAGCCCCTGGCCGTTTATCACATATACTGACGCTATAGAATTACTTCACTCGGCTGCTGCAGAGGGAACGGTCTTCCACCATCATCCATCTTGGAATGGCGGATTGCAATGGGAGCACGAGAAGTTCATTGCCCAGGAAGTCGGTCAGGGTAGCCCTGTCTTCGTCACGGATTACCCTCAGGACAACAAGCCTTTCTACATGCTGCCATCGGCGCAGCGCTCGGCGAGCACCGGGTCGGAACCAGAAACCGCGGCATGCTTCGATCTGCTACTACCTGACGGATCCGAGGTTGTCGGAGGCTCCATGCGTGAACATCGTTTTGAGCCTCTGATGCAGTCGATGCGTCGACACGAACTCCAAATCGAAAACACTCACCAACAGAGTTCTCCCAAAGGCCACAATGCTTCACCGGTAAGTAAATTTGGTGATCTCGACTGGTATGCCGATCTGCGCCGATATGGGAGTGTCCCTCACGGTGGGTTTGGACTGGGGTTCGATCGCTTACTGGGCTACTTAGCTGGCGTCCGCAGTATCAGAGATGTCGTCCCGTGGCCCCGATACTACGGGCGTTGTGACTGTTAAAATCTCTCACGTCCACACCAGAACGTCACTGGGTCATCGTGATCCGACATCGTACCTCATACCGAGCTATCTTCCTTGGGACGAACTCAAATGCGGCATGAACGGAAAGCGGCAAGTCAGCCTTCATGGTCCAGATGGAATACCCACAGAAGGGTCCAAATCGAGCGTTCCAAGATTCATAGGTCTCGAGCGGTAGGCCAACGTCAAGCAAGCCGCGCAGAATTCTCCATTCTGCGAATTGCAGACGTCAGACATGCAACCTAAAGCAGGGACGTTGGGCCACAGAGCGAACTTGTGCTACTGAGCTCGACAACGATCGAGCTGTTCAATCCTGTGGCAAAGTCTTGAAGCAGTGGCCGGATGGAGTTCCCAGTGAGGATTTTACAGTATTGGATCTGCTGCCTCATAAGGTACTCTTACATCCGGATCGAGCGCTCGTAGAATGATCGACCCGGGCGCTCGGACCCGCCGCCAAGACATCGGCTGAAGCTTGGCTTGCCTCTAACCTAACATCGAGGCCTCCGAGAGTCTTCGAGTGTTGCAAAGGAAACACCATCCCCTCTGAACATCGACGTTTTCGTGATACAGCCTCGCTCTAGATTTCTCCTAGACAATGTCAACACGTCGATAATGCCTCGTTCTTAAACGGGACGCGCCCGATTGATTGGTCTTGGGCCGCCAAGGGACCAAGAACCCGAGATGGTTCCCGTTGTCGCCAACGCTTACTTACTTTACTCGAGACGAGGCTTATGTGGCCCAGGGGGCCACGGTGGCCTCTACATTGTTCACACTGCGCTCGATGACTATCGTAAGCATGAGTCACGCTGTCGGGTGCCCAAAGCAGTCGCAATGAGATATCCGATTGCAGTAATCGTTGTGTCTGTCATGGGTTCTATGAGCTTAGCCCGTCAAGATTACGAAGTTCATAGGAGATACTTGAGAGATGTTTCACTGAACACAATGTTGCTCGTCGGTTGCGCGTCAAAATCCGATCCCGGTGTGCAAGACTGAAGTCAACGCTGGTATAGTGCAGGTGCACAGACTGATAGACATCTCGCCACCAGGGGGTAATGATTGGTCTGGTCGAGCATCTATTGTGGCGCTAACTAAATTTTACGCTTAAATGAACAAGCATTGAATCGAGGCATAAGCGGGATTTCCTAAACCTCTTTCGATGTTCGAACAAGTTGACAAATAACCATGCTTGGGTTCTGGTGCCTCTTTGCTGTGATGGCACAGGCGAAGCTTTAGTTTCAGGAGGTCGGGAGCTCATAGGTGTCAGCGTAGCCCACAGTCATTGACAGGGCTCCGCATAACTTACATAAGCTACTTCCACTTAGAGTAATCGGAAAGCAGCGATCAGCGCGCGGGACATGGGTGATGGGAAGCAAGCTGCGGAGTTAAGGCTCCAGGGTGTGGGACCCGATAAATCTAAAATGCAAGTCTTAATTCTGGCGCATCATTCGGGACCCAACTCCGTAGCATTATAATTCACTCGGCCTTTCCAAAAGTCCAGGCGTGCCAGGTGTCCACATACTGACTCGGCGGGTGTGTATAATTATGTTCAGCTGATCCTTCACCCACCGCCATCACTCTATTCCTTTTCATTCCGAGGCTGTGTACCTGAGACCGACTAGCAAGCCGTCATCTCCATCCTTCAGCTCAGCTCAGGCAACCCAATAGCACTCATAATCCGAATCGGCCCTCCATTCATTGAACCCCTCTCCGAACATCCGGTACAACACACACACTTACTGGTCTCATACGTACAAGTATTTCGCATGGGAAGATCTTTCGTCGCATTGTATGCCTTATCAAGACAGTATCCCTTCTCAGCCTTCTAAGGACTCTGCCGCGACCTTGAGTTCTAAGCCATAGTAGGATCTCCCCTCGCATGAGCTTCGGGTGAATAGCAGAAGAAGGTGATGGTCGTTTCAGGTCCTCATTTGGATTTGTAAGTGAATGATGCCCGCCATCAGCCCACCTTCGTCTTCACATCTCCTTCTTCACTTCCCTGCCCCTACCATAGATCCGTCCGGGACCCTCAATTTAAAACGTCGTATTAGATTTAAGCTTACATTCAACCGCAGGAACGTTACCTTCCGTATCCAAGTACATGGGACAGCCAAGCACAGCCTTGAAAATACTACGAGTCTTCACGCATTCAATCAGTATCAACACTCTCCCACTCGCAAGTGGGTACCAATTACCGACGCATCTATAGACTGGACTCGAGCTTGTTAAAAGCGGCCTTAAAAATATGGAAACGTACAATGGTCACGTCCGCACACCTGCGGATGCAATCATACTTTTCGAGGCCTGCCGCCTTGGCTTGCTACCGCGTGTCCAGCGAAGGCTATCTGAAAAAGAACGTCAATCGATAAAGTCAGGTTCCGTCTTTGTATGGGACGAACGGGAAGCAGGGATGAGGAGATGGACGGATGGGAAGTCTTGGAGCGCCAGTCGAGTATCTGGCAGCTTCCTAACGTATCGCGAGATGGAAGGAAAACGTGGCGGAGGTGCATTTGCGCCTCCTCTTGCAGCGTCAAGAGCCGGGAAGACTCCAGACAGTACCCGTGGGAGCGACTCGGATCTAGAGATGGCTGGGGGCGATGACGGGCACGATGGCTATCGATACAAGCCAGATGGCCTGATGAAGCAATCCTTCAGCATCACAACATCCTCCGGCAACCACTTACACCTGATCAGCTATTACGCACGATCACATCCAAGTGCTGGAGGCTTGAACAATCCAACGAGCGATCCACAGTTGCGACATATCCGACCGCAGAAGGGCATGTACCCTGAATCTACGGTCCATGAGCAGCAAAACATTCCGGTAGTCACCAGAGCGCCAATGGTCAGTGCACCCTATTCGACTGTACCCCAAATGGCAGGCTACGCTCGTGCAGGACCCCCTCCTCAGTCAGTGCCGTATGCTCAACCGGGCTACGGTTGGGCTCCACAACCGCCAATGTACGGTGTGCAGCATTATGGCTACCAGTACGGACCGCATGGGCCCCCACCTCCCAATGGGCACTCACCACTCTCTTACTCGCAATCAGTACACATGAACCCTTCCCAGATACCTACTTCGCAGCCCCAACAGCATCAAAACCCTCACAATCCGACCTACGACCGATCTCCGGGGCCGAATGACCATCTCGGGCCTCGACCGTCACCCCCATATCATCGCCCATCAAATTCTGGTATCGGGCCACCACCGTACAACTCCAATCCACCGGCGGGCGTTCCACAATACCAGTCAAGCCCATCCCTAGGCGACCCATCCCCAAGCGGCCCATCTCAGCCACCTGTTGCATACCAGCAAATGAGACAACAACTGCATCAACAGCCCCCACCGCAGCCGCTGTCACGCCCGAACTCGGCCAACCCTTCCGCCACACCCCCAATGTCCAAGATCGATCCACGACTCATGGCTCCTTCGCCTCTGATGCAGCAGCCAAATTCCCTTTCGACCCACTCCCGATCCCCGTCGCCTCTGCCACCTAAACACGAAAGCAGTCACAATCCTCCTGCGCATACAAATGGGACTACCCAAGCGAGCACGATCCCTAGCATTGGCTCTATAATGAATGGCTCATCGACCGATAACACCGATGCGAGGAGTGATCGGAGTGGAAGTCGGAGTCCTGGTGGTAGTAAGAGAAGCTCGGCGCACGATATACCGAATGACAAGGTTGGGTTCAATGAAGATGCGAGAGCACTGAGGGTTCTGGATCGGGTCTTCAAGACATGATCTTTAAGACTCGAAAAGGGGGACGATCTAGTCGACAATACCGACATAATGTATGGAATGATGGGGAATCTTTAAAGGATACATGCAACGAGCCTTTTCGAACGCGCCTTTCTAGGGAAGACGGTAAACGAATACGGTAGATGAAGGTTTCATCAAGCGTTGATTGATGAGGATAATGCGCTGCCGGTGGTAGGATATGCTACATTACAAGCGTGGGGGGCAGAAGGAATCGAATTTGCATCAAGGGCTTAGATAGCACATCATGCTCATACAGATTTGCCATGTTGAGGAACACATATTCGTTGCACATACGTAAACCATAGCGGTCATATCAACATCTAAGTGGATCATCGCATCGCCCCTGACACATGATATACTATTACCAACCGTTCGGCCACGCCGATGCCTGCCTGCCATGACATCGTCGACCTAGCTCACCAACCCAAGCGCCAACAGGGTGTACTTCTCAGTGAGCATATTCAAGTCTCTTTCCATTGGGTCTCTCGACAAAGATGGCGATGGACCAGGTCGATCGACAAGTACCAACTCCATACCAGAAGCGCACAGCAAAAGCACATCCCCAAACCTCAACGCCAATCTTCCCCAGCGCAAGGGCTCGCAAACAAAATTTCCAAGCCTATTTCCTATCAGCTTCAATGCTACATTGAACGCCCATCAAGCCAACCCTCACCATCACCCCAGCCCCCATCGCCTAAGCCCACAAACCCGTACCTTCACCCCTTTCTCGGCTCCTCAGAAAGCAGCACACCATTATCCCGAGGATCTGAGTTCGGGGGCACTTGCTGCGTATCTAGCTCAGATTGATGTGCTTCTACGCTTGGGAGGTGGAGTTCCGTTGGATGGGCGTGGTGGTGACGGTGGTGTAGCGCGTGGAGAGCTTTGTGTCGTGGGAAGGGCTGGGCTGTGGTTTGGAGGGTGAGGGCGAGGAGGGAGAGGATGAGGAGGGGGAGTGGGAGGTGCATCGTCCAAATTTAGACAGGATTTCAACGAGCTGAGTGGGTGCGAATGAGAGAAGATGGTGGTTGAGGCGCTACTATATAGAGAACTTGGAATAGTGGCTGGCCCTGAGAATGCGGCGTGTATGGTTGAGGAATGTATGGACCAGCACTGCTGGTTCATGCTACGAAGAAAACAGGAGAATTGCCCTACCTTTTCAACGCATGGTGCGCGTTTCGCTACGTTTATGCGCATCCAGAGTGCTCTCATGGCTATTTGGCCGCAGCGGTGAAGGGTGAGAAGCGCAGAAGTGGAGGAGAGAAGGTCGAGAAGCGGAGGGTTCTCGCGTATCAAACAGCCGCTGAAACACCCGCTGCCGTTCTCCACCAAACAATTCAGCAGTGCAAATCATTCTTCGCCTCTTTTTCCTATCCGAGACCCATTGTAAGTCACAGCTTAGCTAACCAACCTGCCTAGGTGCTATTGAGACTCCGCCAGCTCAAGGTACCAGTGTTGCAGTCGTCTGTTGGCCACCGTGCTACAATGCCTTGAACCTCCATCAATCCGCCATCCTTGTCGTGATGGCGGAAGCGGACAACGAGCCATCCTATATCGACTACGAGACCTTCCTCTCCCCCGACTTCTCCCCGACCACATTCGCCAACTCCCTAGTGCTGTCTACCAACAACCCCTCCGACACCCCCATCGATCTCTCAACCCCACTGTCAAAAGTTCTCTTCGACATCCAAGAGATCGACACCCATATCCACACCATCAGCACTAAAGCCGCTCTGCCACTGCTCACATCGCTGCAAGCCTCTTCCTCCGCCGCAGAGACGATTGTCAACGATCTAAGCGTGCAGGTGAATGGCCTAACAGAGGAGTATGAGCGTCTCGAAAAGGAAGTCGGAGATCGCTACGAAGAAGCCAACGCCGTCCGCCAAGTCGTCCAGCGTCTCTGGGAAACCGTCCAAATCGGTCGAGACGTATCACGATACCTCCAACTCTGCCGCCAGCTCGAAGCCCACATGAGCGACCTCCACCCTCAACCCCCCACCAACTCCAAACAGCAAGAAAATCACACGGCCCTCCCCCGCGTCGCCAGCACCCTCTCCACCCTCCACCGCCTCCTTAACCCCCAACCACCCTCACCCCTCCTCCAAATCGACCTCATCAAATCTCTCTCAACCACCTTCCTAACCCCCACCGAACGAACCCTCCACACGCGCTGCACCCAGATCATCAGCCAATTCTCCCTCTCCTCCCTGACCTCCACATCCACAACCACCTACGCCCAGTCCGAAGACACAAAATCCCGCACCACCTCCGCCTGCCTAGCACTGCACACCCTCAACCCCACCCTCCTGCTCCAAGCCCTGCAAGCCTATCTCCGCACCGCACTCACCAGCTCCCTCGCCTCCCTCGCGCGCGCCCTCGCCAACCTCCCCACCCTCGAGCGGACTTTGCTGGAAGTCAGCGCGCGATGCCAGAACGTCGTTGCGCTGGAGTCGCTGCTCTCGACGCTGCACCCTCCTCCGCCCTCCACCCCATCCTCCCCAGCAGAGAGTGAGCACCGGCCAACGCTTCTCCACCCCCTCCTCGCAGCCCTGGACACCTCCTCCCTGCCCTCCTACTTCTGGCGCACACTCGCCGAGGGCCTCGCGCCGCGTGTAGGTGACTTGGTGGGGAGAGGGGCGCCTCCGGCAAGGGCGTTAAGGGGTGCGAGGGAGAGGGTTAAGGAAGGGGTGAGGGAGTGTGTGCTTAGGGGTAGTAGGGGGCCGGACGGAGGGGGGAAGGGCGGAGGGGGCAAAGGAGAGTGGGAGCGGGAAGCGGCGGTTATGGTTGGGAGTGTGGTTGGGGGGCTGGGACGATGAGAGGTAGTTTGCATTGAAGAAGTCTTTCTCGTCAAGTACTTCTTGCGGACTGTGTGGAGTGTGAATAAAGATTTGCTTCTGTGGCTGCGTTCCATGCAACGCATCGTCATTGCTACTTCTGCGCATATCCCCGGGAATGGTCCACCACACTTCCAATACCCCCCTCATACCCCAGGAACTCGTCCACCGAAACGAGCCGTAAATCTCCGTATTGGCGAAAGTGGGACGCTGAATTGTTCACTCGACAGATGGCCACATGTCTCCGACGGAGGACAGCATGGGCGATGCGGCGTGGTATGGAAACCGGGCGGGAGGATGATCTGTGGACTATGGGCACAGGAGGGAGGGAGGGGAGGCATTGAGATGGGTAGGAGGAGAGGGGACTGGGAGCGCAGGATTGGGGGAGGGGGGTTGGGGAGCGTGGTTGTGGGCTCTATGTGCTTGAGGAGGAGTGAGGGAGGGGGTGATGAGATGGATAGGGGGAGGAGAGGTCTCGAAGTGCAGGTGTAGGATTGGGGGAAGAGGGTTGGGATGTTTTGCTGTGGGGGGGATGGAAGGGGGTAGCGAAGGATACGGGCCGGGAATGCAGACATTGTGGAAGGAGAGAGTTTGCGCAAAGACCATAGCCAAACTCCATTCGGGGGGGCTAAGGTATCAGAACGACAGATTCGCAAGCGGAAGAAGCCTACTTCATCCCCACCATCTCATACAACCCCCCACCATCCCTCCCCCTCCCTTTTTCCCTCCCCTCCCCTCCCCTCCCCTCCCCTCCCATCTCATACCCCTCCTCCCCATCTCCCGCACCACCTCCTTCCCCTCTGACCTCCCTCCCCCCACCCCTTTCCCCAACCCCACTTCCCCCAGCCCCTCCTCTCTCCGCCCTACCTCCACCACCAAAACTCATCGGCCTCAACTCCCTCCACCGACAAGCCCACACCCCACCCACACCCATAACCCCAACACTAACACACTGCAACCCCCACCACAGCCAATTCCTCGGCAGCGCGCGCGTATATAGCGCTGTGGTCAGGAAGTGCACGAGGTGGAGTGTTAGGGTGAAATCGAGGACGAGCTTGCTGCGGGCGAGGAGGAGCAGGAGGAGGATGATCCTAGATTGGGGGGGGAATCAGCAACTTTGACGGCGGTGGGTGTCTAAGGCTGGTTCCTGACTTCGGCTGTATTATCCCTTTTGCCCGCCGACAGAGGAAAGGAAAGTGGGGAGGGAAGTGGAGGGGGGAGGGACATACCCAAACACACTAGTAAGCACCCAGCACAACCCCAGAGTCCAGCCCACGGCGGTGTCCCCCCGGATGCTGCGCCAGCTGAGGACCAGGTCGGGGGAGAAGGGTTTCCCGGCTGCGAGGGCGGTGAAGAGGATGAGGGACGTGGCGATGGTGTAGAAGGATAGTTGGAGGGTGAGGATCTGGGTTAAGAGGCGGAGGGGGGTGAGGCGGGTGAGGGAGGGGTGGGGAGGGGGGCGGGGCATTTGTGGAGGCGGGGGGTTATCGTTGAGGCATGGAGGAGGCGCCAGAGGAGGACGAAGGGGGAGTGAGCGCCCGTTGATAGCAGATTAAGAGGTTACAGAGGCGAACAATAGGCGACAAGGGAGCAGTGAATGGGTACGAGTTAGATATTGGTTGTGGACGAGCGCAGTTCGAGAGGTTGTTGACAGATGATCAAAAAGAAGGATCTGCCGACAAGACGGCAAAACACTCGGGCCGATAAGCCGCACTAGCGATTCGCCGCATGTTCAAAACCCTTCCGAGGTCTTTTGCACTATTGAGCAGAGCAAAGTACTTCTTTGTTAAGGAGATCTTGAACCATGGGCCTCCTGTCCGCCCCTCCGCCCTCTCGCGCCTCTCCTATAGCCCCCGCTCCCTCCCTTGACGGCGCCTACATCGCTCCCGACCGTAATGCGCGCCAGCACTGCTGGGATGCGCGCGACGGGTTCTTCGCATGCCTAGAGCGAAACGGTATCGTAGACAGTATCACAAATAAGGAGAAGACGGATGAGGTTTGTGGAAAGGAGAATCAGAAATTGGAAGGCGAATGTGCTAAGAGCTGGGTATGTTAACCTCATGAGTTTAGTTCCCGTGATCAGGGGTTGGACACTGTGAAGGTTTGTTTGGAGATGAGGTGCTGATAGAGAGGTGGGTGGCTTCTAGGTTACATACTTCAAGCAACGAAGAGTCATGGAGATCAGGAAGGCGGAGACGCTCGATCGGCTGAAGAAGGAGGGTGCAAAACCCATGCCCGAGGGGATGGGACCCCCAGGGGTACAAGGGAGGAGTTGATGAATTGTGAGGGCTTGAGGAGTCTGATAAGATGTATCAGAAACGGCCGTCGCTGTACGATACAGAGCTGTAGGAAACCGGAATGACATTGAAGGCGTTTGGGTGAGGGCCGGTCATCGACCATGAAAAGTCGCGCAGGTTGTCCGACAACGCATCATCAAATTCGCATGGGTCCACTTCGAAGGCAGCTAGTGCACGAGCACAAAGGCCATCACGACTTCTCTTCTCGCCTCAGTTCGACCAAACGTAGCATTCGACGTTCTTGACGGCAACGGGTCTTGTATGCAGTGTGATGCGCTTGCAGGTTGCGCTTCTCAAAAGCTTGCGATATCTTGACACCCTCAACAGCTTGTTTGATGACTATTGATGGACTGCACAACCAGGAGCAACCATTAATCAAGCAGAAAAGAGCTAAAGTCTGTTCGATGTTCTACTCGAACACCCAATAGCAGGACTCGTAGGGCAGACACCAAAAGAGGACTATGGAGGCCAGCAGGAGTTTAATTTGCACCCATCGGTGCCAGCGCTCGGGATACCAGGAACAGACAAGTGCCTAAATTTGGATATGGCTATGGAGCTTCTGCAGAGTTACCTGGACTCTTGGCCTCATCCAGCCGTCGAACAAGTAATGCATCGAGTCTTACGCTCAGCGATTCTCTCATTTAAGCTGAATGCTTGGCGCTTAGACGCTCTCATTGAGGGTCAATCATTCTGTAAGAAAAATGCTTTGATGGTTTACCTCTTTAGCTATGGGTCCTCACTAGCCAAATGACCTATCTTTTCGTGAATTTACCACGGCATGAGATGAAGTTGTTCAACTCTTGGCGTATCCAGATTCCGAACCATGTCGACATAGTGCAGAGAATCCTCTTTGATGGATTATCAGCGATTAGGCAAAAGCGTTCGAGTGAAGGACGATGGAAGCTGGGAATGCTAGCGCTCTTGTTGATCAAAAAAAAAAGTTGCTGATTTATACGTGTCTCCTTGCTATCAGAAGAGCTCTTTGAGGTGCTTGACATCAGACAGTGTTATCTGCAGAAGGGATGACTATTTCCAATCAGCTGCTAAACTTGAAAAGGCTCGGATTTTGACTTCAAACTGAAAAAGCCGTTAGCAACAGATTATGAAAGAAGTCAACATCTTCCTACGCAATATATGAGAGGTGTGAATGTCCCCAATACAAGCTCAAATGCTTGTACTCGACCAACAAAATTGACGGCTATTGTACCTCATCCGAACAATCAGTGACCAAGGGTTGTGGACTCGATCGGGCGGTCGATCATGGCCCGGCAGATCTGCAGCCGGGGTTCAAAGAAGGAGTCTAATGGCGCTTATCGTTCATCTCTCCGTCTTTGATACGATGTAGCTATCGATAGGGACGATCTGAGCGGGGCATGACGGTGAGATGTGGGGCTGGCATCGATTGTACTTCTAGTGCGGGAATGCCGTGGCCGGATGTCGTTTCCTCAAAACATACCTTACGGTGCGAAGATGCATTTTGTGTATTGTGCAATCGGAGGTTGCTGCGCAATAGTGAGTGCTAAACTAGAGCATGTGAGCAACGGTAGGGTCGGGCTAAGAAGAACCCTCGATTGCGTACTCGGTACTTAGTACCTGACATCAGCCCTTGCAGCAGCCATGAGCAGCTAGGCTTTCACCGCCCGTGTGAAATGCACGTCTTCATGCGAGCCAACCTGCTGTCGCCATGAGGCTTGGGAACGCGCATACTGGCACGTTGCTGATAAAGAACGGTCTGAGTCGCTATCCCAGTCTGTGGGATGCATGGGGTCGACTTGACGAAACGTTGCAATTGACAGCTTAACCTAATATCCGGACGCACATTCAACGAGGTCAGTCATTTACCTTTCAGCAGGCCTGATTCCAGGGCAAATTTTCCGGACTTCCATATAAACATCAATTAAACAAGGTCTGGATCGATTATCAATACGAGCACACGCCAGCAGCGTTGTGCCTCAGTACAGGTATTGTGATGAGAACAGCGGATCGGATAAAGTAGTAGGCAAGCTGAAACGGTGGCTCCGGAGTCCGGAGGCTGAATTTGTCGGTGGTGGTGGGGCATCCTCTAGGGCGTCGGCGGTATTCCAGCCGCTAGAGGTGGTGCCTGGAGGGCTGGGAGTTGGTCCCTTGGAGGGGCACTAGTGTTGCTTGACTTTATTGGATAATTGCTCGCTACTACCCAATAAGTCTCCCTTGCACATGCGGCATATCATCCATTCATCGAGACCGATCTATTATTTCTACAATCACTGCTTACAGAATCCATGGCATCTCATCAGCATCAACCCACATCCGTTCCGTTCTCGAAGTTCCATTGCATCTGCAATCCTCCTGCTGCCCTGCTCGTTCACAGCCTGCACTCCTGAAACACCGCGACTCTCGATAAGCCCCCGCCGCCACATCTGACAGTGTTGAGAGACCCCATAAGAGCCGCCCTCGGGTTTTACTGGCATACCAAACACCGTTTCAAGTTCTCCATCGCATACTAGCTATTTTCGGTCTCAACGTCTCTCGAGTCCTCGAGTGCTTTCATGCGCCGGGCTGAGCTGCACATACCTATCTCCCTCGGCTCTGGCGCAAGCAAGCTTCCTCGATCTATATACAAGAACGGATTGACCTGATCGTGCCTCGATTGTTCAAACAGGTCGCCGCTATTCGAGACCATCACAAACACACGCCTCTGTTAGCGCTGGCATCGCTGAAAGGACATCATCATGACGACTTTTCAATCAGTCAACGCGGGGCTAGGATTGAGAGACTTCTCCAGTGAAGCCACCACGCCTACAACGCCCCGAGCTCCAGTCCATAACGCCGCAACATCCTCCCATCCTCCACCTCCGCAACCCTTGCAGACCTCTGCACCCAATACCCCTACACGGTGGAGCTTCTCGGGCATGAACGGCCAGAGGCCCTTGCCGACTTCACCATTCGTCAACGCCTTTTCCTCTCAGACTACATCTACCAGCGATAGCCGGCCAGGCGTCCTGCACCGTGGGGACTCGCATCATTCACAACGATCGATGCCCTCGGTCGATTCGCAAGACATGGACCTGGATGAATCCGATGAGGCTGAAGGTGGCTCGGATGGAGAGAGTATAGATGGGGAGACGGGGAGACCTACGAAGAAGAAGAAAGGGCAGAGGTTCTTCTGCACGGACTTTCCGCCGTGCAATCTTAGTTTCACCAGGAGTGAACACTTGGCAAGGCACATAAGAAAGCATACTGGAGAGAGGCCCTTTCAATGTCATTGCTCCCGGAGATTCTCTCGACTGGACAACCTGCGACAGCACGCTCAGACCGTACACGTAAACGAGGAAATCCCTGGAGATTCGCTCGCAGCTACAGGTACCCGCTTCCAACGGCAGATCCGTACGGATCGAGTACGCACACCGAACGGTCGGTCGCGGGCCTCGACTGCAAGCAGTCAAGGCAGTCATGGCAGAGGCCACAGCCGGAATCTCTCAGCTTCGAGCATTGGGTCCACATCTTCAACGATCAGCCGAGACGATAGCCGACGTCGACCGCAACCCTTGATGATGGCGACGGATACCTCAAGAGGCAGCCTGCGTCTCGATACGCAGCCTACAACGCCTCCTGCTCGATATGGTCATTCGAGAGAGCCCTCTGGTGATATCAGTACCCCAACATCATCGAACTTCTCGAACGGCCCTAATAGCCCTGCGTTTGGCTCTGCGTATGGATCCCCAATGTCTGCCGCGTCACGTACAGCGAGTCTCTGGGGTCAACGGAGTCACAGTCAAACCCATACTCGTAGGCTATCTGTGCCTTCCCCCGCCAACCCTTTCACGTCTTCGCACAATAATACCTACCCACCTCCCTACCTGAGTCCTATGGCACCGTCTAATGCATCGACTAGCAGCAGTATCTACGGCAGTCCTGCCAATCCCAATTTCCCGTTCCCACGTGGCGAGACGGCTGCCGAGATCGAATGGCGGAGGCGCACATGGCATGCAAGCACTTACTCGCACCATCAAAGGCCGGCTACCAGTGGGCTCAGCTACTTTCAAACCCCTGATGCCCCTAGACCCGCTTTTGCGCCCCAAGCTGCGACGGCTGCAAGCCAGCCCCAACGGCTACCAGGCATCGAGACGTTCGATCAAATGCCAAAGCCATCCGCATCACCTGCGCGAGGCCCAAGTCCGATGCTTCTCGACGCTGCCGGAAGGCCGCCTATTTATCCAGGCCCTCAAAGTACCTCTGGACCTAACGACAGAAGGGGTCATGCTTCTTGGGATATGTCACTGCATCAGAATTTGACGAAGCTCGACCTAGTCAATGGAGCGTCGAAAGATCAGGCATGGGGCCAGCAGTCCATGAACGAGCAGGAAGCGCCCAAGCCTCAGTTCTCATCTTTCCAGACTAACCATGCACCGCAAGTTGTCATCCATCAAGAAGCGAAAGTCCCGGCCGCCGAGACTTCGTTCTTGCTCCCAGAGACACCAACCAGGAAAAAGCGTATGGGTTGGTATGCAGGTCCCCCGTCGGCCGTAAAACAGCCTCCTACACGACAAAGGATATCTCCGGAAGACTCGAGCAGCAGTGAGGGAATTCCTACGCCCTTATTCTCAGTTGCCGAATACCATCCATCTATTGTACACAGCAATGGCTATGTTGAGCGGGGTAATCAAGGCTCAGCGCCTGGGCCGCCCCGAATGGTAAGACCCAGTGATTGGGCCAATTTGAATTTTAAACCCATTTGCTGATGAACATATTAGCCGTTCGCTACGGGTCATGGCCTAGCACCATCATGGCCACTGCCCGCCGAACCCCTGGCAGCCGCGCAGCCTCAACATCGTGCGCACACAGACAGTGAAATGAGTGGACTCGACGCTTTAGTAGCCGTTGCTACCAGTGAAGAGAAGGTGGCTGTCCGAGGCAATCAATGAAGTCTGGACCAGGGTTTCAATGACGCTTTTGAGGAAGGTCCGATATCTTTCGATTATATGCTTGAAAATTTGAGAGCTACCACTTCGATTCGAAGCTTTACGTCACATGATCGGTTTAGGCGCAGGAGGTAAGTAAGAGTGAGATAACACAAAGGGCAGATTGAACGAGGATCACGACACGAAACGAGCCCATGCTGCGATGATCCGTTACGGATGCATTCGATACCCGTGTGATTAGCAGCGCATTGTGCTTCAGGTGGGATGATATGCAATCATTGAGCGATATCAGGCGTTAGGGACTTTTGTTGCAATAATTGTTGCTGGCAGGCGAATACCATGGTTCCTACTAGGGAGCAGGTCTACTGGTTGTTGACGTTTCTGCTTTGCTTATTTTGTGCTTTACTTCAATTCTTGTAGCGATATAGCCACATTGGCTTACTGCTTGTAATACACGCTACAATTCCTACCCGCGATCCCAGCATGGCTACGAGCCCGCCTTGTGCTCCCTTGAGGCTTCAAGCTTCCAGCAAAGATGGTAATTACGAAGAGAGACGATCTCGATATTTGGTGTCAACAACTACAGTGGCATTTTTTCCTGATATGTCGCTCGTGCCCTGATTTAAAGCTTTTGAAACCAATTCTGAATTGCTGATAACAGCAGGCGCCCACACACCCTTCTACTTTCTGTTAGTTCTGGGAGATTAGCACTTCGCTTGCGTCTCGTATCATGCGCTACTCGAGCTTGCACTGATAGCCGGAATGGCTATTATGCTATCCATATCAATCCAGAGGTCTCTTAGGTATCTGTAGCCTCTCCTCTTTTTTCTTCGCACGCAAATCACCTGTACTACTTATACTCTCCTAAGATTGCCTGGCTTTTTGTTTCAGATGAATTCTCCTGCTCGTTGTTACCTTTCAGATCTACACTAGCAACAAATTGCTTTGCTTCATCATCCGCTCTTGCTTTCAGCACAACTACATTGGAGTGTTCGACTACAACAACCTTTCAGGCCAGAGTTGGGAAGGCATGATAAATTTAAATCACATCCGGGTAAGCCATCGACCAATCTCTGGAAAAGGTCGTCATTAGCAGTCTCACCGTCGATTGTACGCTTGACCCACGCTAATAGCTTCTCAAAAGTCCCATATTGAGTACGGTATACTGATAAGGCCTCAATGCACGTAGCATCCCCTTTCTACACCACCCGCCAATGCAACACCCCACACACTTTCAACAATAACCCAGCTCCTTGCTCTTCTGGCGGTGGCGGCACGACTTGTACTAAGGCGGGACATTGCTTGGGAGCGCCTTGCACGTTCTACAATGACTGCTCTGATAATCTCGAGCTCCGTACAGTAGTTACAGTCCCCTGAGCCCCTTTTTGACGGGCTTCGGGCCGAAAGCCGAGGCCTGCTTGGCGGGCGAAGATGGTGAAAAGGAAAATACTTGATCCAAATTTCTGTGGGCAGGCTCCAAAGAGCTGCTCAGGAGGTACCTTTAAGGTATGATGTGGGCTTCGAATTAATGTCAACAGCAATGAGCACCAATGTCCCACCCTCCGATTCCGCTCCTTCTCCTCAAGACTCCCACCTCCCCCATCGATGCATACACCACATACTTCACTTCGCCCCGCGCTCATCCAGAGTCCTCCTCTCCAGCGTATACGTACCGATCGGTCTATGTACCGGTACTAGAACACACCCACAATCATGCCGCACTCTCCCCTCTTCTCCGTTCCTCATCCCCCACCTCGTTCCCTTACGGCGGCCTAATCTTTACATCCGCCCGCGCTGTTGAGGCTTTTACTGCTGCGCTTGCGTGCTGCGATCGTCCATCCACAGATCTCAAAACATTGACACTACCGCTTTACGTTTGTGGACCTGCTACTGCGGATGCATTACGCAACAACGTCCTGCCTTTTCTTAGTAGCTGCGAAGTACTGGGAGAAGATGCAGGAACCGGCGAAGCTCTTGCTCCTTTGATTATCAAGGACTATTGTACTCGCAGGAGCGTTGACCTGGACACCGGTAGACAGACGCGCAGGAAGCCACTTTTATTCCTGGCGGGCGAAAAACATCGAGACATCATCCCACGGATGCTTCTTGCCGAAGGCTTACAGGTCGATGAGATGGTCGTCTATTCGACGGTCGAGCGAGCGGGCTTTCGAAGTGAGCTAGAGCAGAGGCTCAAGGAGACGGAGGGTATGACGCAGGCTTCAGGGACGAGGTGGATTATTATCTTCAGCCCTGCTGCAGGTGAGGCAATACTTCGGGCGCTCAGGTGGCTGGATGAGAGGACGGTGAAGGTGAAGGAGATCTGGGCCGGGGAGGAGAGGAAGACTTTTGTGGCGAGCATCGGGCCAACGACGAAGGAGTACATGAGGAAAGAGTTCGAGTTTGAGGTTGATGTTTGTGCAGAGAGGCCGAGTGCCGAGGGAGTAAGAGAGGGAATAGAGCGGTTTATGAGGTCAAAAGAAGTTGGATGAGGATGCATAGATATTGCATAGGGCAAAGAAAATAGGAGAAGAGCTGGAAGAGGAATTTCGTGGCGCCAGCAAGAAATGAGAACATCTACCACGGTAACGCAAGAAGACGATGATCACGACTGCCGTGAGTTGCCGAAATACTCTGCCCACCGGAAGTCCATATTCTCTATCTCAAGCGACCTACGATAGGCCTGAAATCGGTCAGGTTCCACGAGTATCCCATGCGCTGGCGCCAGTGGGTGCTCATTCGCTCGGGCGACCCTGTTCCCTCTGGATCCTCTGACTATATTTGCGATGTTCCAAAACGGCCACCGCTTTGGCCTTGGGCCCTAACTCGTCGTTCGGTTCTTTGCCATGTCGTCGAGACGCTTCTCAAGCGTGCGAAGCAATCGGTTCTGCATAGCGTTCTGCCGACGCATGAATTGTAGAAAAACCCCCTGAGGATAAGTGCCACCACATGCCAGGACTCAGCTCTATGGCTTGAGCAGTCCATTCAAACGCCGCAATAGCCTACCGGACTACGGTCTGTGAGTCAAGATTAGCCATCACCTCCTTGCAATTTCAGTGGGGAGATGTCTCGCTCCTGATGCCATGACATGGGTGTCAAGCAGCCGGGAGGTACCTTCCCAAAAGCAACAAAGGTCTAGGTGGGTACCCACAATGACAGGTTTGTATATCGCACTTGCCGCATACCTTTCTTGCTTTCATCAACGATTATCGGCAGAGTCTTTGTTACGCATCTTCTCCAGTCTCTTTTCCACCGTCAGGATCATAGTCTTAGATCTCTGCTTTTTTGTATTCTTTGAATTTTGGAGCAGTATAAAGAGAGATCACCCTCCTAGTAATTTCAAAGAGAGCTTAAGGAGAATACGACATAGGGAGCTGGTAGGTTCCGCAGGTCTCTTGTTATTTTGCTTCATATTGCTAAGAGAAACCAGCGGAGGAAAGCAAGCAAAAAGGTTGCTTTGCAGGCCCAGAGAGCTTCTGAAACAACAGCCTTTCTCAATCACGGCTTGTAGAAATCTCGCCACCAAGATCAACCAATCCCACGACACTCGCCTCCTAAGGTATCCCAGCATGACGGGGCAGAAGAAGAATCGAACCGAGCGTGAGAGATCAAAGGCGGCCGAATTCAGGACCCAAAACCCATGGGGGACGAAACGCCACACTCTGTTGTCAGCTGGAGGAGATCATGAGGCGCGGAAAGATCTTCGTCTCCGGCACGGAACGCCCGAGTATCGGCGAGAATTACGTTGCGAATTTCGCGCCTCGTCATCACATTGGGATTTCTCTCGTCCTTGCTATGATGAATCTTGCGTTGCCAATTCCAGCCAGGCACCCCGTTTTGTCCCACTCACCGTCAGACCTGCACTTAAACGCGCCTATTCCACCGGTCCGCGTAGGGTAGACTCTCAGCGCCAGAACGATGATCTCGTCGAGAAGCTCTCCGGGCTTGAGCTTTACATACAACTTCCTTCTCGACCAGGGTCAGTCATACTTCCCGACACCTTTGCCCCAATTCGAGCGAACCAAGAGCTCTGGGACACGTCTAAGCAAACACGCTCCCAGGACAAGTCTTTTAACTCAATTCACTGACCGAAAGATGGTATGCTGACTCCGAGAATTTCTAGATTGATGGACCTCGCACTAGAAATCCGGGAACAAATCTATGGCTACCTCCTTCCCGTTTACGTCCAAGACAGATTTCAAGCCAAGGACTGCGACATCTACCAACCTGATCCGGTGACGACACAACTCGAAAGCGCATACAGACATATCCCATACCCAAATCACTATGAGATTGGGTACGGAGGCCTTGTCACTACACTCTATCGTGATCGAGGAGGCAAGGGCTCCACCGCCGTGCTCCGAGTGAACAAGCAAATTCACCGCGAGGCGGAGGCGTATCTCTTTCGTGGCTCTACCGTACGGATTGAGGTTCATGAAACGGGCTGTTCTTTCCTCGAGCACGATCGTGGCGGTCTGGTATGGACTGAGTGCAAAAATGCCAGCAGCAGGTTTGATACGGTCCCACATTACAGATGCGGGGATCGATTTACCCAGTGGCACCAGAACTTTGTTGCTGGTTTCGACTTCTCCCTCCTTAAAAAATTGATTCTTTCAATCGAAGCGCCTGACTATGAAAATCCGGAAGGGGTTTTACAGATTGCACAAAGCATGATGGGTCTATGTGACGATCTTCGCAAATTTGACACCATCAAGGAAATTGAAATCGAGCCGCAAAGTTTAGAATATCGACTGACTACCGAGGACCGTAGCGAAAGGTATGATCACCTCACTAGCGGCTCCTATTTCGTCTGGAAGTGGGAAAAAGGAAGACTCCCTGCATCACAGCCGTCGTGGCCCACTCAGAGCAGGCGCCGGTGGCGATTTGCGGGGGTTCCGTTCTGGGCAGGAGCCTTCAGCTTCACACTTCTGCATAAGACACCAGATCTTCAAATAGTAAGGCAAAATATCCAGCACTGTTAGGGTGTAAACACTAATTGGTCCCACCGTAGGTCACGAAACCTCTCCATACTCTCGGAAATGTACTCAAGGCCTCGATCAAACATCCGCTGACAACCGTACGGCATGAGGTGTTGGTAGGAAAATGGTTCACGCAGCTATGTGCACCTATTGTAGGCAGGGGTTCGTTCAACGTGGAGAAACAAATTGCCGAATACCATGTAACGGTCAGAGACTGTAAGTTCTTCCAGTCTTTTGAGCGATTTTCCGACCAAGGCAGCCCTGTGTCTTGACAGGACTTGCACTCTGCTGAAGAAACGGGCTATGCCGCTTTCTTGTCTCGTCCGCTCACAAGAATGTCAATGGTATCTTTGTCCTCTCCCATTTCTATCAAGATCTGTTAATGGCATTCTGGAAAGAGCACACAGAAAGCCTCGACTGTTTGCCTCTTTGACTATCCGTTGTTAATGGTTGAGCAATTCAATCATCGATACGTCAATGCAAATTTTCGAGAGTGTCGGGGCCTGAATGCTCTTTCACTCCGGCACACTGCACCCTGCCGGCGCATAGGATGATACTCAACCCTATCGCAGTGAATCCTGTATAATGGTTACTTGGTTCGCTTGCCGCAGGGCACGATGATGCTCTCTTTAACATACACCGCTGACTCCATATCAATCATTAGGTCAGCAGCAACTCAAAGATCCCGAGACAAGACTGCAAGTCAAGAAAGCCGAACGAGCGAGGGCGAAGGATCTATGGTATACCTGGCATTGGGAGACGGATAATTTTACCGGGCATGGCGAGCAGGGGTATGAGAGCGATGATGATTCGGATTGGTGATGCGGTTTGCTACTTCTTGGAGGATGGGCGTATGAAGGCTTTGACGGTATGTCTCTTGAGCTTTGGGTCTCCACTATTTTATCGACTATTCGTTGTTCCGTGAGATCGATGTTCGATAAATGTTCAATGAAATAATACCTTACTGGATTGTGGTATTTGATGAGACCTTAAAATTAACCCTAGAGAACGCTCCTATTGTCCGTCGCCCAGAGCACATAGAAGTACTCGGATACTGGGTTGCTTGCCTCACACCATCCAGTATGTAGAAATAAGCGCACAGCTGGCCATGGTGCCTCCACCAATCGTACGCTCTGCTGTTGTGCCCAGCTCTGTCAGTATGCTGATCCAGAAAAGACACCCACGCCCCGCCGTTTTCTAGCATCAACCTCCTCAGCGAAGCCCGCTTCTATTCCCAAGCCCACCCCGTCTCTCTTGTATGGACAGAAGCAGACACCACAGCCAATTTCTTCCTCTGCAAAACAATTCGCATCCACGCCCAAATTTACCTTCAGTTCGTCGAGCAGGCAAAGTCTTGAGATCGACCACCATGCATCGTCATCGCCGTTCGCTCAGAGACGAGTACCACCGAGGCCTGCAGGGCCCGAAGTGGAGGATGTCGATGAGCTAGGCTCAGACCAAGATCTCGTACCAGAAGCCTATGATTCCCGTTCAGCACATGGGCCCCTAGCCTCCGACGACATTCCTTATGAGGACGACTCCTCGTCGCCGCCGCCTCCACTTACAACCACGAAGAAGCGCCCCTTAGAGCATGAACAAATCATCGTATCCTCCTCTCCGCCCCCTTCACCCTCGCCTTCGCCTCCAACAGGCCCATTTCCATCCCGTACATATAATGCGTCACCGTCACCGCCAAGCACCCCACCTCCACCGCTCCATTCAACATCTACACAGCACCCGCGCTTCCGCCTTCCAACGCATTCATCCCCGCCTTCGAGATCGGCAAACGAGAGACCAATGTTTGTACTCCCCCAAGCCCCACAGTCGCCTCCGCATACCCACCCTTCGTCTCTATTCAGTCCTCAGAAGAAGGGTCAGAAGTTCATTCCTGGTGGGCTGGCGGCTACGGTCAGAGAGTGGGTGGTTGAGGCCTCGCAGCCATTGTATCGGAATCGACACAGGCGCCAGGAGGAATGGGATTTCAGATTTCGCGTTGAGGACGCGAGAAAACTTGAGGATTTGGGGAATGGGGTCCAGCTCGTAAGGACCAACGGAGGTGGCGTATCTGGAGGAAGGGAGAAGAGCTGGGTGTTGATGGGACAGGGGAAGAGATGCGAGAATGATGAGGTTTTGGCTAGAGGGATCGCAGTGGGAGTCAGACGACCAATCTGGGACGTACGATTTGGGGAGGAAGATTGGAGCGTTGCTGTTGAGTGGAGTGTTGTTGGGAACGCTGGCTGAGAGGTCACATCATGTCGACCAAGGTACTTTGTGCAAGCAATCTTGACGACATAAGTCAATCTCAAAGTACTCCAGGCCAGCCCGGTGGAAAAAGCAGGAGAGCTGTCCTCAATGATCTCACTCACCTGTTGCACGGAATTGAGGATGGTGCATTGCTCGAAAATAAAGATTGGGGAATATGTTGCTCATTGAGATACCAACCAACTCGCATCTACGAGTCTCTCAAATTGAGGAAAAAGCCCATGTTTGCTGCCCATCGTTCAACCTCTTTCGAGTCTGAGCGATCCATTGCAGGTCCTCAATGGCTTAAGGCTTGGCCTTATATCCTCACACAATGTTGTCGACTAGGGACGTGCTCCGTAAAGGCGAACTAACACGTCTAAATGGGGAGACTCGTTCCACATCGTACGGCTTGTCAATCTACCCTCCGCTTTGAGAAGTGGTTGTGACCGAACAGCACAGCATAAATCAGCAGGCCGCCTCGGTGGGCTTGATTGAGTATGCTGGCCGGAAAGACCTTCTCCCAGACTTGAACATCAAGGCGATCAATCACCGTTACGACGTTACAAAGAAATCTATCCCGTGATATGGAGCACTCGATCCATGACAAACATGGAAGAACGCAATGATGGATTATTGTCGCTTCAAAAGCGTACAACTAGGAGTATTGCAAACGAGCCAAGGATTGCAGCGGCGCGTTATAGAGCGGAATAATAAGTCTATTTTACAGACTATTGTACATCGCAAAAGTTGCTATGCGCTCAAATATGCTTGGTTTAGAAAGAGGTGAGTCGCTTCAAGAAGAATGTGTCTCTGGGCGCGGGTCGCATTAAGCGTCATCCGCCCGGCAATATAAGAAGCATGTTATGATTTATCTTCTCTAAAAAGCCGGCTCACAAAAGCTTAAACAAAACACAATCAACTTTCGTACTTCTCGTCTTTGTTCATCAATGCAGCAGCTGACAGTCGTCGATCTGTGTCACCTATTCATACGATAATATACTGCACGCCCCATGCAGCTATTACTCTTGCTTCTCTTCTACCTCCCTCTCATCACTCAAGCTGTCACTGTCACACTCAGTTATGTTCCCTTTCCTGAACCTGCTGCCGCAAACCAACCGATGCCTACGATCATGGGACAATTCTGCACCAACCTACGACCTGGGCTATGCTGCCAGGAACGACGACCCGGGGGAAACCAAGGCTTTCGTTACGCCTCTTTTCACAACCTTGAGCCTCTGGATATCGCCGCTGCATGGCAGCCGCAAGATAGCACAAGCCGACAGCCGCAAGGTAGCACAAGCGGCTGCTCTGGCACGCCCGTGGGAACCGGTTCAGGGCCCGGATCTTGGAAATTTCCATCACGCAATAATCGAGAAGTGTTAACAATAACGGGTACGAACTACATCCGACTTCCAACATCGATACGAGAGGATAGAGTTAGTATGCCCATGCGAGAGGCGCAGGGTATACTGGGCCTAATTACTGGAGGAACGGGATGGGTGTCCCAATTAGCTTCGCCAAGTGTGCGACAGCAGGCATCGAATGCGGCTTTGGGATTGGGGAGCTCGCTGGGGAGTCTAGGGCTGAGGAAGAGATCGGAGTTGACGCGCAGGGCAATCGTAAGCAAGGACAAGGGGGTTGTCATTGCGCAGCCGCCACCGGGAATACAGTGGCCGGATCTGATTACTGTTGACGGAACAAATTACACGGAGGAGAGTGTTGGAAGTCCGATATACAGGAACCAGGACGGTGCGATATTGAATCTGACTAGTATGGGGCAGTAGCTGCTGATTGACCATTGAGTTCCTGTCTGGATACTAAATACATATCTTTAGGCTCGCTCATCCTGCTCTGTAGTCCGTCAATCATTAGGAACATCTCGATCTCGTCAAGTTGTAACCTGCACAATATACTCACAACCCACGTGATCCAGACTTCCCCAATCCATGACTAGTGGCTGGTCAAGTCATCTATCTCCTCAGGTTGTCAAGATCAAGTGATAAAGCAGAGGGAGTCTGGCTTTGGTAAGTATGCTAGGAATGCCAGCAGTCAAGAAGCGCTTGTAATTTCGAATACTAGAAGTACTGACAGGCATCTTGCCACAGCAAAAGAGGTTGGGACAGTGCTCGTTATCGTCTCTGTGCACAAATCCCTTCCTCTCCACCGCTGTCTTCCCTTTTGCACTCCCGGCAAGGAACGAGTCTCCAATCGTCAAAGCTCGGCTTTCCGACCTCTCCCCTCTCCGCTAGCCGAAGGACTCCATCCTTAACCCATCCCCTTCCGTTTTCCTGACCAATACAATCAAACGGGCGCCACCACCGGTTCTCCCATACCCCCAACTCTATGTGCAAAGTGGAGGAAAAACTATATGCTTCGAACAAGGCAACAGTCAAGCAGAGGCGCCTTTGATAGAATCTCTACTACTCGTCTCGTTACCCCATGCGCTGATACGAAATACTTACACATTCAGCCCAACAGTTCCCAGATGCCCCTTCATCTCTCTATCTCCCTTCTTCCTCCCCTTTCCTTTCATTATCTTTCCACCGACGTCGTTACCAACAACGCCCCAGAGTCTAACGCCATACCACTCAGCTGCGTGTGGGATGTGACCCCCCCGTTCACCCTTTCCGCTCATTGAACCCCAACACAGATCACCTATGCATCGCCCTCTCCACTGACACATCTCAACAAGAGAATTTACGTTTCTTTATCATAAGCATTGAGGAGAGCCGAGAGAACTCAGATGCAGAAGCGATATGGAACTTGGCATTCCTTTACAGCACCGGCACCAATGCAGAGTCTCCAAGGCGTCTACAGCGAGCCCACATTCCTGGCCCAACACCTACCTAAGGTGGTGAAGGGGAACTTGTCGCCACAGAAGCGACGACACCTGCACCCGAGGTCTGGGGACAGAGTAGCAACAACTACGTCTCAAAAGGCACTGATCCCCATAAGATGGTATGGTGCATTCCTTGGGGGTCGGTCGGTAGAATGGCTATACATACAATATCCACCGATTTCTCTAGATAGACTCTTTTGTTGGTTTCTTATTCGAGAGAGATAAAGTGTTTTGACGGATTGCCGTTTCGGCAATGGGGTTTAACTGGTTGTTCAGTCTGTCGTGAAGTTGTTGATATTTTTGTGTTGCGGAGGGCCAGCGAAAGGGCGAGTAATGTCTTGCCACTGCCGTATCGGGGAGGGAGAGATGGGTGAGCTTGGAAGCTGCTGTCAAGGCTTTCGGCTGGTGAGAGGAAGAGAAGGATTGTCGATTCAGGAAGGGATCGACATCTGAAGCTCTGTTTATGGAAGTTGCTGAGAACATCTTGCCGGGTCATGAGGTACAGATACTAAGGAAATTGATACTACATACTAGACTAGACACACAATCTTACCATACCCCTTACAATGATATACAAAAACCGCCCATTCGTCGCTCGTGACACTTCTTCCCAATCCTGTATGTACTCCTCTCCCATCCTATTTCCTGTTCCCTACACACACATCCCCCCAAGCCATTAATCATTCACTCATCAGAGATCTTCCAAATCTTATATACTCCCCTCCCCATCCCATCCCTTCGCACACTCCCCCCCAAGCCGTTAATCATTAACTCCCAATTCCCGACCTCTCTCCCTAAAAGGCGAAGATCCTCCTAAACCCACTGCCCACCTTCCCCACCACACCCCCACTCCTAACCGGGCTCCTCTCCTCCCTATACCTCCTCTCCCTCCTTCTCCGCTCCCCACTCCCCTCCGCCTTAGCCTCCTCCTCCCTCCTCTTCCTCCTCTCCTCCCGCCTCTTCCTCCTCGCCTCCTCCTCCGCCTTCTCCTCCTCTTCAAACCTCTTCTTCCGCTCCTCGCGCCGCATCCTCGCCTCCTCCTCCTCCTTCTCTTCCTGCTCCCTCCTCAGCCGCCTCTCCTCCCTCCTCGCCCGCCGCGCCGCTTCGTCCCCCTCCGTCCGCGCCTCGTCGTCACGTCTGCGGCGCTCGTGCCCACTATCCGTGGCACGTCTGCTGCCGCGCGGACGCTCGAGTTGCTTGGCGTTGGGCCGGAACCCCAAGATTCGCGTGTCGCTTTCCGCCTTCACGGTATCCAGCAGTTTCGGCCTCCGCGGCTTCTCCCCTCCATTAACAGCATCTCTAGAGCTCTTGCTCCTGCTAGCGCTGGGCCTGCTCTCGCCATCGCCAGCGGAAGAGCGCTTGCTGCTCCGTTCGTGCTTGAGCTCATTGAGCGTCTTCGCGGTCGAGGAGCTGAGGTTGCTGTCGCGGCGTTTGTGCTCGGGGCGGGGGGCTGGAGCGAGGGGTGGTTCGGCGGATTTGACGGATGAGGATTTCGAGTAGCGGCGTTCGCGCTCCCAGCCTGAGCGGCGGCGGCGGGAGGATTTGGTGGTGGAGGGGGAGGGAGGGGGGTCGTTTGGGGTAGAAGGCTCTTCGGGGATGGCGGAATCGATGGGTGGGGCTGGGGCTTCTTCTGGGGGGGCGGGGGACTGCTCCTCCGCTGGTGGGGCTGGGTCTTCGGCAGGGAATGGTGGCGCTTCTTCTGCGGGTGGTACAATCTCCGCTGGTGGCTCTTCTTTCGCTAGTGGCGCTTCTTCTGCTGGTGGCTCTTCCGCTGGTGGCGCTTCTTCTGCTGGAGGAACCTCTGCTGGTGGTACTGTCTCCGCTGGTGGCCCTTCGTCTGCTGGTAGCACTATCTCCACTGGTGGCTCTTCTTCCGTTGGCGGCGCCATCTCCGCGGGTAGCCCTTCGTCTGTTGGTGGCACTATCTCTGCGGGTGGCCCTTCTTGTGCTGGTAGGAGCTCATCGTCCTTTGCAGGCTCTAATGACTCGGGAGGGCTCTCGACTGCTTCGGATGCTGGTGCGCTCTCTGCCGGCGGCTCTTCTGGTGAAGGCGCTTGCGATGACTCAGTGGCAGTTGGTTGCTCTTCAATTAGAGCAGCCTGCTCGGCCTCGGTCGCTGGCTCTGATTGGGGTTGCTCGTTATTGATAATGGCTTCTTCAGTAGGTGGCTCGTTCTTGGCTGGAGTGGGGTCCTTGCTTGCAGCAGGCGCCTCGGTTTCCCCAACCGTAGCTGGCTGCTCTGGAGGCGCTTCACCAGGCGCCGTCTGCTCTTCCGGTACTGCTTCCTTAGTGAGCTCGTCTGGGATGCTAGTCACCTCGGTCTTTGCAGTGTCATCAGTCTTAGGATGCTCTTCAGTCGCAGCGGGTAATTCTTCTTTCAAACCGGACTCTTCTTGCTTCGCGTCTTCGACAGCAGCATCGGCTTCAGGCTGCGCGTCTGTAGAAGGAGACTCCTCTGACGTCGGTTCGGGGGCGCTTTCTTTTTGTGCTGTCTCAGAGGATGCAGGTGGAGTCTCCGAAGTCGACTCATCTGGCGTATGATTTGTGTCGGCAAGGCCGCTGTCGACGGCCTCTTCTACTGCGGGTTGCTCCTCTTTGACGCTCTCGGTAGCAGGTGCCGCTTCCTCACTCGCTGGCAAAGATTCTACAGTTGCGATGTCCGCCGATTCTTGGGGAGGGCCTTCTTCGGCTGGAGAAGCGTCTGTCGGCGGAGGTTCCTCGGGTGTAGTCGTTGGAAGCTGGGCTTCAGGTTCTTCAGCTCCCGTCTCTGAAGGCGGATTGTCTGTCGCTGCTGTGTTCGTGGCAGGTATCTCAGCCGGAGCTTCAGCTGGTGGCTGCTCCGACGCTGTTGGTTCTGCAGGAGAAGGGTCGGTACAGGGAGCTTCAGGCTCAGGAGCTTTGTCCTCTGAGCTAGGCTCTGAGGTATTAGCTTTAGATGCTGCCTTGTCCTTGGACTTCTTAGATTTCTCAGCTTTCTTCTTGCTTGAAGCTCCCTTGGGTGGCTTAGCCTCCTTAGCCTCCTTAGCCTCCTTAGCGGCCTTTGACTTCTTTGACTTGTTTGACTTGGTCTTCTCTACTGGTGCTACGTCATCGGTGGTGGCTTCAGCTGGCTCTTCTGACTTTACCTCATCCGGTGGCGGGTCGGAGCACTGTGTATCGCCTGGAACATTGGGGGTTGCAGTATCCTTTTCATCGGCAGCTGGGGCAGGAGCTTCTGACTGCTCTGGAAGATTCTCAGGAGCCGCCTCCTCCATGGGTGAATTTTCAAGCTATGCGTAATTAGTTACATCCTTACCTAGTGTGAGTGATAAGGTCGTGTTATCTTACCAGTGCATCGCCTGAGCCCACATCTAGGTTCCCTTTGCCTTCGTCGTCGAAAACTCCTGGTTCAATTGGCGGAAACTCGGCTTCCTTAGGCTCTCCATTCCCTTCAACGCTAGTAGCTGCGGCTTCTTCGGGGTGAGACGGTTCCCCGGCATCATCCGGGGTACTTTCTGGAGCTTCTTGGGTCTCGCCAGCGGGACTGTCCGAGACATTTGGGCTCTCTGTCTCGGGTTCGGCTGCGGCCCCTTCCCCTCCTACTGGTCCATCTGGTGGCCCCTCGCCTGTGTCGTCGTTGCCATCCTCTGGAGCGCTCCCTATACCACAACTATCAGTGAGTGTGACTTAACAAATGTTGTTATCGTGACTAACCTTCGGCAGAGTCTCCTACATCGCCGGCATCAGCATTCTCATCGTTTGGTGGATCGTTCGGCTGCTCTGCTTCTCCACCAGCCTTTTCATTGGGAGGAGATGTGTCATCTGGCGGTGGAGGATTGAATATTGGGAACACAGGATGACTCGTAAGCTGTAGGCTCTGTCTGTCAAATGTCTGATAGCAATATACAGGAGGTTTGTGATAGACGAACGCCATCAATTGCTAACTCCTGGGATGTATCACCCGTAAATTCGAGTCCGAATGCTAGCGGGACCCCCTTCTTATGTTTCTTGCCCATGTTGTGCGCTAAAATCCAATTGGGTCGATGCTTTGGAGGGGGTAAGACGAAGGATCGATGATACGATGTCACATAAGCACGAGGAACAAATAGCCTTCAAGAACCTCCATTTTATGATCAAAAAAAAGCTGACCAACATATGTATGAGAGAGAATCGAGGGCAGCATATCCCCTTCATGGATCAAGGGCCAAAACCATCATGGACGAGACATATTCCACGGTCCTCCACCCTCTCCAGGAACCGCAATGGTGAGTCGTGGGATGGCCGGTTGGGTGAGCCAATGATGAGAGATGCGCTGGGTCGTTGGAGCCACGTCAATTGCAGCAGAGAGGATGTATGTAGCCGACGACTAATCTGGTTACGGGCATAATGACGAGGGATATCTTTACAGAGAGGAAATGAAAGATCTCACCCGAGTGGTGCCTTACTCTGACCTACATGGCTCTTATGCATTCTTGCTGCCGTTGCTGCCCAACACGAAGCGAAAGCGCTCACACATCGCAATTCCACTTTCGTACTAGCCGACAACGGTGAAACTCAAATATAAGCCCAATTGATGTAGCTTGACCTTTTGAGAACAGATTAAGGCAACCAATGCGTTCGTCGGACTGTGTACGATGGTTCGTGAGGAGCCGCCTACTGATGCAGCTCGCTCGAGGTGACGTCGTACAGCGTACTCTACTCAGACGGGTCGACTCGGCCCGGCGCCGTGGTCTTGGCGTGATTCGGAACAACTCGCCTTCATTTCTGGCTGGGATCGCGTCACTCCCAAAGTCGAACCTAAAAGGTATCTCGAGCAGTATCTTTCAATCGACATCCCTAAAACTCACTATAGCAGACCGACAACAGTAAAGAAGGATCATATTCAAAGAAAGCCTCCATCAATACGCTACGTTTACCATCCAGAACATGGCAGAATTTCTCTATTCTGTGTCCTGGCATAGTGTACTCTTCCTGAGCGCCCTTGAACTGCCATAGCTAAAGAGAAAGAATGTCAAAGTATTTCACTTACACGGGCAAGCGGATCGGGATGAGCGATTGCAGAATAAACCAAGTTAATTGTTGAATGTTTACGCGAGTGACGCCTGACCCCTGAAAGGTGCAGCAAGCCAAGGCATGGGATAGAGAAAGTCTGCCATGGTCAAGATGGTAAATGTAGGGTCCAATTAGAAGATGTAGGGTACGAGTAGAGGCTTCCTGTTCGAGAGGCGAGAAAAGCTCGAAACCTTGTGAGTTGCTGACGATGTTGGGAGGAAGTCGTCATTACCTGTCAAAGAATCACTTCGGCATCTTGCCCTGAGGGTTCGGCGTGGGTAAGCCAGTTACTAGTGAAGTGAGGAAAAGTTAGATGAGCACCATGTATTGAGCGCACCGAACTCCGATAGGTCGGCTGTTGCCTCGCACGCCTCACATTTCGCCATGCTACTCGGCATGGTTGAAAAGGTCATATTGGAAAGCTGAGACGGTAGTCGCCCTCATGAGCAGAACCTGACTATCCTAAGTCGTATACTAGGATTTTCAGGAACCATCATCGATCCGCGATCGGGCCTGACTTGAAAGAGGATGATTAGTAATCGAGTGCAATGTTGGATGTGATCATTTTGATTTGGTGAGATGGATATTGCACATCGTTAACTTCCATACAAATGCTGATGCCAACTGCTCACTTATTAGCAGCTCATTCGTTGAGAAGAGCACCCGTTATTGTCGGCCTGGAACACTCACTTGCAGTAGTCGCTTGCAATTATTTGCAGTCATGACCAGCTACATAACGAGGTAGACAGGCGAGGCTTTCAGAGACCGATGAGCCTCTACGTATCCACGTTCTGCGTACTTGAGTTGATCGTTGACTTCCATTGACGCCTTAACCCTAGGCCCCTTGATGACGAGGCTTCATGAGTTAAATGAGTAGCCGCGGTCTGCGTAATTGGGTTTCCAAAAGCGCTCGTCATCTCGGAAGGGTAAGCCCATGATCATGCGAGAAGGTCCCGTGGAGTGAACTGGGCTATGGCCCAAATGAGACCAGTCAGACTGGGGATCGAAGTTCGTTTTTTTCGACACGACGAAATTGGAAACCGACTCCCCAGCAGAGGAGCCGCGACAGGCTCAATGAAAATTGAGAGTTTCGATTTGGGAATAAGCCAGTCTCCAAGGAACGCATCGTCCTATCCCATATCTTTTTTTTTGTTACTCGTGATAGTGGCAAGCCAATAGCCCTAATACGGAGCCGACCAAGTCATGGGTAACTTCTTTCAGTTCAGGGTGACCTCACCACCCGTGGATACGAGGAGCTTGACGAGCAGGAATCTCGGCCGCAGATCCATGGCACAGAGAGCCTGTGGAAGAGCCAGCAGGCGAAACCTGCGGAAATGCCAACGATAAAGCCGCCTCAGCGGCTGTACGATCCAAGTATGGCTATCTCTAAGGATACCAAGGTGGATATAACCAGCGAAAGTAGATATCCGTGCTACCCACTAGACCCCTGAGAACACAGAATCGCGGTGCGAGTGATACGGTAATCAGTGTGTTCAGTATCCAATGAAGCCTCGAGTAGTGACGGCGACTGCAAAGAGGATAATCGCGGGGCCCCTCTGTTCTCCATGTTCGTTGTGCTCTCAGCTGTAGCATCAAGCGCTGCAGACTGCTCTCAATGGTGTAATCTTGATACTCCTCGTTCATCTTCAGATTTGCATGGCACTACTCCTCAGGTGTCTCAATAGCCCTATTCGAGACTAGACCCTTCTACTATACCCCACACTACGACACATATATCGACGTGGCTATGGGTAGTTTTCAATTCTACCGAATAATATCTATCGTGGTAAGCCAACACCTTCTCGTCCAGATAATGCATAAAGACGAAAAGTTCTCAACTCCCTTCAGATGTCGAGGAACTTAATCCGTAAGCGTTGTTCTCGATGGATTACAAGATAAGAACGTAGCGCTGGGCTGCTCGTGCTTGACAAGGCATTTGTCGTGGATAAGAGGAAGTGCACCAGCCGCATGGAGCGCGTCCGGCTGGCGGTGCCAGCTTAAAAATTACTTTTTGCACACTCATGACTCGCGTCTTAGCAGAAGTGCATACTTACAATTGCCGGTAAGGTGCTTGTTCTAGAGCCTTGCTAAACGAAAAGATACCATAAGGTAATCTTGGAAACAGTATTGGCCCGACGGTTGAGGCTTGATCGACCAGTGGCCACCCATAGCTAAAGAGGCGAACCGTCAAGTAACATTGCGGACGCAGATACAGAACCCGAGGGACCTGCAAGAGGAATTCAAAAAGGGATTGTAGTGTAAAAGAGCATCCGCTTGTGCTTGCTCACAAGACGATAGCAGAAAGCGAGAAATCAAGAAGTTGGGAGGGTATACGATCTACATTCCATGAAAAAAACTTTTTGCAGGCTATTTGTACTATGGGGCTCTTGGAATGCATTCTTGCGTACATCAGGTGGAAGATGCCCCGTAAGTCCGAATACGGGTTGGGAATAATGAGAGGAATTGTCGTGATCGAAATTGAGATTCAGAGCCTCGTCACTTACGGCACAAGATCTCCCCATGTACTACAACAAAGCGTCCATCCGGCTCTGCACACCATTCTCTCCATGCCTCTGATAATCTGTGCAGATCTCCAGCAGTTGCATGCCCGCCATCAACAGCTTGCTGAAGAAAGGCTGACTGGATAAGACGATCGGCCCACATGGCGCCCCAGAACATACGTTCTTCATGAGTGCTAAAAGACCAAGTGCTTGCACTTTTAGCAATTCGAGATCGCTCAAAACCGGCTTCATGAGCCCAAGCATGAATCTTTCTTCCAGCCATTGGATCTCCACCGTTAGCTCGAGCTACTCGCATGTATATGTTCAGCCATTCCTCGAATGCGTGATACTCAGGATACCACTGGTTGACAGACATATCCACCTCGCGAGTCGCAAGGATGCCGTCTGGCTTTAATATCCGTCGCATCTCAACGATGGCCTTGACTGGCTCGCCACAATGTTGTAGCACTTGATGAGCATGTACCACATCGAAGCTATCATCAGGATAAGCCAAAGCATGTACCCCGCCAGTTTCGAAGTGTATGTTCTTCAAGCCTCGAGAACTCGCGTTGGCTTGCGCCTGTTCCAGAACTTTGGACTCCGCATCCATGCCGATGACATATCCATCAGGTACCAAGGCGGCGAAATCGGCGGTTATTGTTCCAGGTCCGCACCCAACATCAAGTATCTTCATGTCAGGGTTGAGAATGCTGAGAAGATATCCAGCAGAATTCGCTGCCGTCCGCCAATTATGAGACCTGACCACCGATTCATGGTGGCCGGACGTGTAGGTGGCTTTAGAGTTCCCCGACATCTTAATCTCAAGCGGCCCAGTGTAGAGGTGACCCCTTACCAAATTGTATATCGCCAGACATGCAAGTCTTGGATCAGGCGAATGGATTGATTAAATTGGACAATCTTCACTCTCCACAGAAGAAGGCGTCGCAGCTCTAAGACCATTGATCAAGAGGTGAAGTCGTGAAAAAAACAAGCTGTAGAAAAGATCGTTTTAAATGAGATAAGGTACTCCAGAAAGAGCTGAATACTGCTGCGCTAGGGACAGCACGCTAGACCTAGAACCAATTAGCCACAGATCCCACAACAACTTCAAGGCCCTCGAAGACCCTTTGGAAGCCTACGTTATATCTGTGCACTGTTGCATTCATCGGTCCACAGTGCTAGAGATGGATCGATAGTTCCACGACTTCGGTTTTCCTCTTTTCTAGGTGTTCCCGTTAGTCCTTGCCGGCGCGACTGGCCAAGCTGGATACCTGCCGTACGGATTCCAAGCTGCCTGACTACACCACAGAAGACGACGGATATTGAGAGAGCATGGCTACGCCGCAGCCCGGCTATGGGCAATATGACCAGGATCAACAGCAGCAACAGCAGTACAGCGACGGGCAACCTGAGCATGAAGGGCACACTTCTCCAGTACAAGACGATCAGCAAGCCCCCGTTGCTGGGGGCCGGAAGAAGCGCGCATATGCAGGCCAGGCTTATGACTTTGGAGGTGGTGCAAACTCCGCGTTAGGGGGTCAACAGCAGGGTGGTGGAATGTATCCGGTACCTGGTGGAGGTTATGGAGCCCATCCCCAGCAAACCCAACAAGAAGCATACCAGCATCCACCTTATGGAATAGACCCTCCAGCACAGCAAGCGCCTAGCTATGGGCAGCCACCATCTGGTGTTGGAGGCTATCAAGCACCAGCTCAAAGCTATCCTGCACCGGCCCCTCAACCAATGTCACCTATCGGCGGGATAACGCAACAGATGGGAAATCTAGGTGTGAGGGGAGAGCCCTCATTACACACAGCTCCTACACCGCAACGGCCCCAGCTCAATCAGCTCTACCCTACGGATCTATTAAATCAACCATTGAACGTTGCTGAGCTAGATCTGCCGCCACCACCCATTATCCTACCACCGAATGTAAGCCTGACTAATATGTCCAGCTATGCACCCACTAATCTCTCATAGTCAAGCGTTACTCCGTCTCCCCATTCTAACTGCCCCCCGAAGTATGTCCGATCGACGCTCAATGCTGTTCCAACTACACATTCGCTCCTAAAGAAGTCACGGTTACCTTTCGCCCTGGTCATACAGCCCTACACTTCGTTGCATGACAACGAAGACCCTGTGCCCGTCGTGCCTGACCAAGTGATCGCAAGGTGTCGGCGATGCCGTTCTTATATCAACCCGTACGCTACATTCCTAGATCAGGGACATCGATGGAGATGCAATATGTGCAATCTTACTAATGAGGTACCGCAAGCCTTTGATTGGGATGCGGCAACGCAAAAACAGCTTGACCGCTGGCAAAGACCGGAATTAAACTATTCGGTGGTGGAGTTCATTGCGCCGCAAGAATACATGGTTCGTCCTCCGCAGCCGCTCGTATACCTTTTCCTCTTCGATGTCAGCTATGCTTCGGTCACGAACGGTTTGCTTGCAACAGGAGCGCGTACCATCCTGGAGAGCTTGGACCGCATACCAAATGCCGACCGACGGACGAGGATCGGATTCATGGCCGCGGATTCGAGTCTCTACTATTTCTCTATCCCCCGTGACGACGCTGAAAATATAGAGACAAGCATGCTGGTCGTCAGCGACTTGGAAGAGCCCTTCATGCCGACCCCTGCCGATCTCCTGGTGACACTCACTGAGTGCCGGGAAAGCATCGAGAATTTCTTGGGAAAGCTACAGGAGATGTTCGCGAGAACTCAGAACGGCGGTTCTTGCATGGGTTCTGCCTTGCGCGCTGCTCATAAACTAATTTCCCCCATTGGTGGTAAGATCACCGTGCTCACTGCAAGTCTACCCAATATGGGAGCTGGCAAGCTCGAGATGAGAGAAGACAAGAAGATCCTGGGAACGAGCAAGGAAAGCAGCCTACTCCAGACCGGCAACGGTTTCTACAAGAGCTTCGCGGTCGAGTGTTCGAAGAACCAGGTCTCGATCGATATGTTTCTTTTCTCATCGCAATATCAAGACGTGGCGTCGCTCAGCAATTTACCAAGGTACACAGGAGGTCAAACATACTTCTATCCTGGATGGAATGCTGCAAGAGGAGAAGATGCGGTCAAGTTCGCTCATGAATTCTCCGCTTACCTTTCAGCCGAAATTGGGCTGGAAGCGGTTCTCCGCGTTCGGGCAACAACTGGTTTGCGGATGAGCACGTTCTACGGTAATTTCTTTAACAGAAGTTCGGATCTGTGCGCGTTTCCTGCTTTTCCCAGGGATCAGAGCTATGTGGTAGAGGTGGCTATCGACGAGTCTTTAGTGAAAGGTGTCATATGCTTGCAAAGCGCTGTCCTGCATACCACATGCAATGGTGAAAGGAGGATACGTGTCATGACTCTTGCGCTGCCGACGACACAAAGTCTGGCCGACATGTACGCTTCCGCAGACCAAGCAGCTATCACCACCTTCTACAGTCACAAAGCCGTCGAACGCGCTCTCGGTAGCGGCCTCGAGCCCGCTCGTGATGCGATACAGGCTAAATTGATTGAGCTCCTACAGACTTACAGAAAAGAATTGGCCGGTGGCAACATGGGCAGTGGCGGTCTACAGTTTCCTGCAAACCTTCGATGCTTACCAGTCCTCTTCTTAGGTCTTATGAAGAATGTATGTTATTGTCACATGGCTGATGAAAGCATGGAACGCTGATTTTTTGCAGATCGGTCTTCGAAAATCCGCCCAGATACCGAGCGACATGCGTTCCGCTGCGCTCTGTTTACTCTCAACCCTACCGCTTCCTCTACTGATGCAGTACATCTACCCTAGATTCTACTCGTTGCACGATATGCCCGACAATGTTGGCTTACCCGAGGATGGCACTGGCGACATCGTTCTTCCCCCAGCCATCAACTTAACTTCTCAGAGCCTGGTGCCGTACGGTCTGTATCTCATCGATGACGGTCAGACGCAGTTCCTGTGGGTGGGCCGGGAAGCCGTACCTCAACTGATTGAAGATGTGTTCGATGTGCCAGACAGAACTCAGTTGAAGGTTGGCAAGCAGACCTTACCGGTACTCGAAAACGATTTCAACGAGCGAGTTCGGGCAGTGTCGGAAAAGAGCCGAAACCACAAATCTCGTGGTGTTGGTAGTATCATTGTACCTCATCTGTATGTGGTGCGCGAGGACGGAGAGCCTGGGATGCGGCTGTGGGCGCAGACGATGCTGGTGGAAGACAGGGCGGATCAGGGCATCAGCTTGAAGCAATGGCTAGGGATGATGAGAGAAAAGGTAAGTAATCACAAGCCCTCTATTGAACGATGCTAATGCATCTCTAGGTGGTACAATAACAAGCAATGTAGAAGTATCCTCGAATCATGCTTTCATGGAGCAACGAAGTCTGATTGAGCGCGCCATCATGGTCGCTCAATGGCATCCCAGTAATTTACGCCTTGGATCCGAAGGCTTCACCCTCAATTGTCAGCGTGTTTATGAATCACTTCTTACCAAGGGCCAGCTGTTGATACTTTTTCTCTTGACAGCAGGACTGCAAAGAATGCCTCTGATTGGTTGGAATAAGGTTAGTCCTCGCCCCGCGAGCGAAAGCTTGGCGACACGTTGATGAAGATGAAGACAACGTGATCGCCCGCGACAAGGACGACAGTATCTTAGAAAGCGCAATTATAAGGAGGCGGCAAGTGGAGCGTGATCGGAACAGCTTTCTCCAAACCGTGATCCAAGCCCCGTAGCAGATGATTGGAGGTGCAATGTGAATGATCTTCGGCGCTTAGCCCTTGCGCTATTCCTGGACATTCCCCACCATGTACCGGACCACATCCACGCAGCTGTGATTGAGGCCACCGAGGATGATGCCAGTTCACTGTCTTCTTCAATGACTTTAAAAGCAGACTTATGATCGCGCTGTCCCGCACATTTCCCAAATGTCCTAGAGCGCAACGCGGAAAGCGGAACATCTAAAGGTGCCTTGTCAAAGCCTGTAAGTCATGCCCCACCTCGAGCAAGCGCGCTTGGCCTGAAGACGCAGGTACCAGCAAGATTCACCAGCGCCTCCGGATTCATGTGCGACCGGTGAATGGCAGGCCAAGTGGAGGGTGCAATCGTCGTCGCACAATAGGAAACTCGCATTCACTGACAATAGGACTCTAATAGGCAAATACAAATACCTCCTCCAGCCATCTTGCCTCTTTGATCACCATTGACGAGCGCCCGAGAACACGATCGAGAATAGCCCGACTTACCAGCCTCTTGAACAACTTCGACCGCGTTGCAAGGAGGAGTTGCCCTTGAGTGAGACATCCCGGAAAGAGAACAAAGAAGTCCTTCGCCTTTGACCCTCAATCTACTCGGCTACGCGCAACAGGCTCGCAAGTAGAACATCAGCTTGCAACCGCATCGTTTACAATACCTTCGAGTCCAAGTGGTGTCTTGAGAATCTCTGAAGGACAATTCACATTTCAAACCGGCTAGCCTGTTATACCTATTGGATCAAGGTCTACATCATCCGTGGAGACTACGTCTCAGGTACGTTTATGGATTCCTGGCTGCCAGATTTCTACGAATTAGCTATCATCACCTTGCGCTCATACTTTCCCTACCTTCGTTTATGCTCCATGGTCTATAGACATTGCGCACAGCAGTAACAGCTAACTTCCCCTTAACAGATCTGCTGGCAGACTTTGAGGCTCAACCCCACGCTCTTTGAAGACCTTCATTCGCTTTGACTCGGGCTTATTCTGGATACTTTAACTTCAATCGTACCTAAGCCGCAGCTGAGATGTCTCGTCAACAAACTGGACCTCCAGGGGGATCAAGAAAGATATCCTTCAATGTTTCGGATCAGTACGACATCCAAGATGTCGTTGGAGAAGGTGCCTATGGCGTTGTATGGTGAGATTCGATTACAGGGATTATCAGATGGGCGTGTGCTCACGTTCGCTCCAGCTCTGCTCTGCATAAGCCATCAGGCCAGAAGGTCGCAATCAAGAAAATTACCCCGTTCGACCACTCCATGTTCTGTCTGCGAACTCTGCGGGAAATGAAGCTACTACGCTACTTCAATCATGAAAACATAATCTCAATCCTCGACATACAGAAACCGCGGAACTACGAGACATTTACGGAAGTCTATTTGATCCAAGTAAGTGCTTGCTGCAGTATAGCCTTGCGCTTATGATGGCTGACCGTTGACTCAGGAACTCATGGAAACCGATATGCATCGCGTCATCCGTACCCAAGACCTGTCCGACGATCACTGCCAGTACTTCATTTACCAGACCCTCCGTGCTCTCAAGGCCATGCACTCCGCCAACGTTCTGCACCGCGACCTTAAGCCCTCGAACCTGCTCCTAAACGCCAATTGCGACCTGAAAGTCTGCGACTTTGGTCTTGCTCGTTCAGCAGCATCAAGCGAGGACAACTCAGGGTTCATGACCGAATACGTGGCTACACGATGGTACCGCGCGCCGGAGATTATGCTTACATTCAAGGAGTATACCAAGGCCATCGATGTCTGGAGTGTGGGCTGTATCTTGGCTGAGATGCTGAACGGGAAACCCTTATTCCCAGGGAAAGACTGTAAGTCCTCGATTCAAGAAAATCCGAGGCTTTCATGCTGACTCTCCCCAGACCATCACCAATTGACCCTAATTCTTGACGTTCTCGGCACGCCAACCATGGAAGACTACTACGGCATCAAGTCCCGCCGCGCACGCGAGTACATCCGCTCATTACCCTTCAAGAAGAAGGTCCCAATGAAAGCCATGTTCCCAAAGACCTCCGATCTAGCCTTGGATCTGCTAGAGAAGCTACTAGCGTTCAATCCAGTCAAGCGCATTAATGTTGAGGAAGCTTTGAGACACCCTTACTTGGAGCCATATCATGACCCGGAGGATGAGCCAACCGCACAACCCATTCCGGAAGAGTTCTTCGATTTCGACAAGAACAAGGACTCGTTGACAAAGGAAGAGCTGAAGCGTATGTTTCCTCGTTCCTTCACACGCGCAATATTCGAACTAATCGAGATATAGACCTCATCTACGCAGAGATCATGCGATAAACCAATCCTCTCCTTTACCTCCTCAGCAATCAGTCTGGGAGGGTTACATTCTACTAGCGGCGGGACTCTCTAGAGCCTCGAGTTTGAGTGATATAAAGTGGACTTGATACACCTGGCTTCTACCCAATTTCATTAGTTGACGAGCGCACGGCCTCCGGTTGGCCCTGGATAGGGAGTGGATGCATGTTGCATTGGTGGCTTGAGAACATTCAGTCGGCTGATTGTAGAGAGTGAGTGCCCATGTCAGTTCAGTTTAGCTTTAGCTACTCCATCAAGCACATCCTTCGAAAATACTCAATGGTGTGTGCTCTTTACCCCGTACCCCTGCTCAGCAATCCACCAGCTTGAGGTCCTTCAGGCGAGCCGACGGCTCTCCCGATGCCTGGACACCCTGCCTGAGTAGCCGCGCGGACAGTCTGCTTTCTATCAAGACGACCTACTCGTACCGTACTTTCCTTGAGAAAACGTCATAATCAGTCATTGCTTTACTAGTATTGCGTAATGTAGCTTTCACGGTTAAATTCTTCCAAGTCGAGGGTACTCCTCTCCACTACTCTCCCCTCGTCTGGTGATGAGGCAGCCATCAGGGGGTGCGGGAGCGCTAGTAGGGCCCCCCTGAGAACATTTCTTTTTTTTCGCCGTTACCATCGCATTCGCATCTATCTACTATTATCAATACTCTACTAAACAACTCAATTCTTTCAGATCTAATAGACCTCTATCTATATTTGATGCCACGAATAGATGAGCAAGAATGCCCTAATGTATTTGACGCAAAACCAAGCGACGTCGCGAAACTTGACAAGCTTAAAAAGAAGCCCTTCCTGATCTCAATTGCATCAAAGATATTATCTTTCTTATCTGTTTACAAATCTTTACAATACGAGCTTACAAAGTCTCTTTCGTTTATGTCTAACACATATGAAACGTCAATTAATTACTTTAGATTGCTTATTATCGCAAGACATAGTCGCATAATTGTTATTCACATCAATCTCAATGCATTAAAGCATCGAATAATTAAGCTATTAGAGAAACGATCTTGTTCTCGACTTCGACGCGATGTAAATGAGCCAAGAATTGACGTTTTTATAAGAATTTTTCTAGCTATAAGATGCATAAAGTTAAATTGAATTAAAAGCTATTAAATCTTAAAAACGAACGTAGGAAAGAATTTTAAGATACTTAGAATAAATTTATATCTTCTTCTTGTTTTTAGATGCAAAAACTAAGAGATTTAGACAATATCTCTTGTTAAATTTCAAAAAATTAAGCGATATCTCAAGATTTTTAATTCTTTTATTGACGACGACTTTATGTTTGTCGATTGATCGCACAAAATAAAGTCTTTGCTATTTAACTTTCTTAATGCGTCAAAGAGACATTTAATTCAAATCAAGACATTGTTATTAACAAGATATTGAAGCTCTTTAAAGATTGTTCGAAACACACAATGAAAATAGATGCAAAAAGAGCTAGAAAAAACTTTAAAATATATTGTTTAACGTTAAAGAACTATCTTCTCTTTCTTAAATTTAGTTTCAAAATTATTAAAATCTTAGATCTTTTTAAGTCTTTAAAACAAAAATTACTAGATACACAAACAATAATAGTGCAACTAGCTAAAGAGTTTTTCAAATCGTGACAATATATTATCTATACGAATAACTTTTTTATCTCGACGAAACTAGCAATTGCACTAAAGAAACTAGACTTTGCAATAATAAATACATGCAAAGCTAAATCTAACATGTCTAAAGAACAACTAAAAATCAAAAAGATGTTTACAAAGCAACAAAATTAAGACTTTACTACAATATTAACTTGTTACGAGTCGCATATTGATAGATACTATTTGACGCACATCGCTCTTCACAAGGTAATTAGGAAGGAAAGATTTATCAACAAAATCAAGGTAATTAAGATAACTTAACGTTTAAACATTTTAAATCTAGAATTAAGATAATTAAGATAATCAAGATCTTGAACATCTTAAACACCTTAAACTTCAAATGATAAAAAGATATATAGTTTTCGAACACGATTTTCTTATAAATCGTGTTCAATTTATCTTAAGTCTTGACTTATTGTTACGATTACTAAGTTGCAATTTCTTATTATCAAGTAATTGCTTGCATTGCTTGAAGACGTTTACAAATCTTTTCAATAACATAATTCTCTCTAATATCTCTTACGAAAGTATTAGCGTAACACTTTGAACATTTTAAGAATGTCTATATTAGATCAACGCGTCTCTATCTCGAGCACTAGCTCAACAACATCACGTCGACCCTCTATTAATAAAGATGATAAGGTAAGAATTAATAAGTCTAACGTCTATCATGAAGATCGAATTTATTCGCGTTTGATTTTATAAGATTCTAGTTGCTTGAATACACAAATCTAGCATAACAAAAGTCGTAGTTTTGTGTTACTCGAATTTTAGAACTAAGTGAAATCAAGATTCGAGTACTTCGTTCAAGATATCGCAAATTTTGCAAATTCTATAGAATCGAATAATATTTAATGTTTCAATACGATCACTACGCACAACAACTCGTATTATTTCTTTATAAGTTAAGAGCATAGCAATTATCGTATTAATTAGTATCTTATAAATATTAACGATCGATCAAACTTGAATGATCTTAACGCTTCAATTGTTTAAGAAGTTATTATCAATTGCACAACTATAAAACTTGTCGATTTCATAAATATATAAATTAGCTTAACAATTTTCATGTTAGTTTAACAACTAGATGTTAGACTAAGTTCGATTAATTTATGCTTTACAAGCTTTCATCTTAGTTATCGTAATCACATTGCGCCAAATTGACGCGACAATATAAGCGATGATTGTGCGATTTATAAAACAAACAACATTATTGCGTTGTGTCGTTAACATATATAGTATATTTTCGCAATCTAAAGTGTAGAGCGTTGCGACTAAATATTTAGTATAACATCAATAATTTTCAAAAAATTACATCGACTCTTTTAGTTAAACGTTGTTCATTTACACGTTAATCTCTTGATTCGAATTATAATTCTTAATTATCGCTAGATATCTCTTGTATTTCTTTAAACAATTAATCGATTTAACATTCTCGAATTTGTCAATCGCATAGCATAGATAATTCTTCTTTTTGCAAACAACAATAGATCAAAAGTTTGCGAACGAAAAGATCGCGAACATTATAGTGAAAATGTCTTTCTTATAACAAAAAATTAAATAGTTGTTGTTTATGTTCTCTATATTTTGGCTTTTCTAAGTATTTATATTATTAATATTAGCTTGCTCTTTTATTTAACAAATAAATTCGTTAGCATTAGTGCAATCTCTTAACACTAGATCACAATGCTTACATAGCTATCTTTATCTTTTGCGACATTATCGTCTTCAAATTGCGATCTTAACGACATCTATCTCGTATTATGCGAATTAATTAATTATTTATTTAAATCATTGAGTAACTACCACTTATAGCAATAGATTTCGCAACATTAACGTTATTCAAATCCTTATTCGACTTATTCTCTTTATCGCTCTCGTTATTTGTTTCTCTTCTTAATGATGCATAAACATTTTCTTCGAATTCATTCTATAGAAAACAATTGTTAATTGAATTTCGTTCGTTCAAATGCAAAATTTCATTTCTTATCTCGTCGAAAAGTTTCTCTTTTTAAATTTAATAGTTTGAAATCAATCTAACGATTAGTCTAACAAATAATTCGTGTACACATTTTTCTCTTGTTTAATCTAGTACTCGTCATTGAAGAGAAATGTTATTTGTCTTTTCTTATCTTCGACGATCGTATATTCTTTTTTTCGCTATTTTTTATATTTTTCACGCGAATTATCGAAGTATTTAGCATAGACTTTTAATTATTTAACATGTTATTGTTCTCGTCTCATTCACTCAAATGAAGCGTTTTCTTTCTTAGACAACTTTCGAGACTAACTTGTACAACGATAAACATAACCGTTTACGTTCTTATAAGTTTATTATAATGTTTTGTATTTCACAAATTAGTATGCATCTTGCAAACAAAGTATAGAAACGTCACTAGTAATTATAATTAAGCGAATTTTGTTAGTTTTGTCTTTTTCTTCTTTCTAGTTCTTAATAGTTTAATGTATTAAAGTGCATATTAACACAATAGCGATTAATAATAGAGACTCAAACATTTATTTATGATTTAAATTTCTTCTTATATTGTTATCGTTGTTGTTAAAGAAGATTTGCGATATAGCTTTGACTATAATAGAAGCCAAAAAAAATCAATCAAGTTTTTGCCTTTGTTAGCGACGTAACGCGTGCTAATGTAGTACTAACTTCAATTCTCTTCTTTATTAAAAAAGTGTTAAAACTTAGTAATGCCTTAATTCTTGATCTTGTTTTATTAACATTTATAAAAGCGTATTGATTGCGAATCACATTTCGTATCTTTTTTATTATGTGAGCTCAACAATGATCAATGTGATTTAGTAGCTAAGACAATATTAGTTGTTCAAAATATTATTAAAGTATTATAGATATTTACTCGTTTAGTCTTATTCGACGTCAATATTAAATCTACGTTCGAAAAAAATTAATCGTTATCAAGTCTTTTGACGATATTCGTTCACACTATTCTTATGAGTCGATCGAATTCAAGAGACTCTTCGTTTGATTATGAATTTTCTAGATTAATTTTGTAGTCAAACATCATTATGACTTTAAGTAATGAATTAATCAATCTTATGATCTTTCGATGCTCTTAAGTGAAATCGTCTTTAGATCGCCTTAATGCTTTGAATTAAAAATAAATGATCTTAACGTTATCAAATAACGACTCTTTTGTATTGCTATTAGTGTATTCTAAACGTTGTAAGTCGTCACTTCGCAAATTCGAATAAAACGAAGATTAAAATTCGCACTTTAAAAATAATTTAATTGAAAAAATTAAAACTTTATGTTTTCAAGAATTATGTTGCCTTAAAAGCATGTCGTGATGCATCGAAAATCTAAAGATTATTGCGCTTTACTTTTTGATCATAGAGCTTTTTCGCTTAATTATTTTATTCTAAGTTCGATTCGTAATTATTGTTTTAAAATTGTTATTATTATTTAATATAAATTTATAAAAAGATGTATCGCTTGCTATAGAAGAGCGATTGCATAATAGCGAAGCAAGCAAACTTTAAAATTCGTTGCGAGCTTTTTGTGATAAAGATTTTGTTCGACGTTCGTACAATAGTTGTCGCTTGCTTATAGCATTCTAAACTTAATATTGCTTTTAAATAAATTTTTAATAAAAACACAATCTTTAGTTTACATCTATTAAAGTTGTTAGAAAAGACATTAACGTCAATATTGACGCGCTTTTGCATCGAAAAGATTAGAGATTAGAAGTAAATTAATGAAGTTTGCGACGCGTTCGATACAATAGACACGATAAACTTTAAATCGCTCAATGAGATCTACGACGTAAAATTAACTATTTAAGATTATTTAACTACGTACTTTTTATTAATAGTTATAGCAATTAATCTTGACGTCAAGATTGAGATCTTATTTTGTATAAGTCAATAGATTTCGCAAATTGCTTTCGATACGTGAAAGCTTATTTTTAATACAATTGTAGCAATAATTAGCAAAGATCTAGAAGTCTTGTTTAGTGATCTCGCGTCGCTATCGCTCGCGATTAAAACAATTCGTTTCGACAATAATTTAATAACAAACATGTACACAATTGCAATTTTGAACGAGACGACGAACAATGTTTTAGACGTCGCTTTTTCAATTCGTTTAAATTTGCTAAAAAACAACTTTTTAGCAAATAACTTTTAGAAAGCTCTTAACTTCTTCTTAGAGAATAATTCTTAAATTGCAAGCTTTTTCATTAAAGTTTGTTCTCTCGTTGTGATAATTTTAGTAGCGATCATATTTCGTGCGTTTAAAAGAGAATAAATAAATAGTAATAAAGAAGCAAAGAGCGCGATGTAAAAGAATTGCTAAATAGAATAGTTGTAAAAAAGTAAAAGCAATAAAGCACGCAATCGCGAAATTGACTTAAGATTAGATTGACTTAATCTAACTTAATATAATTAGTTTAATTAGATCTCTTTTGTCAATAACAATAGTTGCTAGCGTGTCAAAATCGTATTAGTCTAATCTTTAATTAATTAGACTAATTATTTTCGCTTTAAAAACATTGCTTAACTTGTTTTCGCAATATCGATTACATAGTGTTGCAAACATAGAAAAAACATTATTTAAATAATTTTTAAGTATAGCATCGCAAATCAATTTATTTAAAATACTTATAATGATGTTTTATTAAAACAAAAAGCTTGCGAAAGAAATTGCTTACATTCTTTGCAATTTCGCATTTAAACATTATCTAATTTTAGACTTCTTTTCTCTTAAGTTTCTTCGTTTTTATTGTTCAATTATACAATTGTCTTGTTATTTAATAAGATTATTTTACTTTTAACAAATACAATTTTATTATTATTCTTGACGCGAACTCGCATCGCATAATTAATTACGTTCGAATCTGTTATCGTTTAATTCATAATCGTTTTTTTTCCTAAAAGATCGAAATTAACAAATTTCGCGTTAAAACACTTTATTTTTTGCACAAATCGTTATTTTTTCCGTTTAACTTGCAACTCTCGATTTGCTTAATGATTTAACTTCATAATATAAAGTCAATTGTTTTTTTTTAAATTTAATTTTTTTGTTAAAATGTATGTTTTTATTAGCACACGCGAATTGTTTTTCTTGATTAGTTTCTCGCTTTCAAGATTTCTTATCTCTTGAAAAACGTCAATTAAGATTATTCTCTTTTTCGTAAATAAATTAAACTCGAATAGCTTAAATCGAATACGCAACTTTATGTTTAATTATTGCAAAAAACTTAATCTTAAATTAAGATCTTTATTTTTCATTTTTAATATAGCAAACATATCTTGTTTACGAAATAAACAACAATTAAGAAATCTATAAAGACAAGAAACTTCGTCGTAAATTTCATTCTTTTTTTAATATTATTTTTCATAAACTTTAATTTAGAGCTTAAGTTTACAATTGTATTAAAATTTAATCAATATAAATTGCTCTTCGTACTTAAATTTAGTTACTTATTATTTCGAAACTTTTTTTCGATTAGCTTTAAATCGTTGTTTAGAACTATCTTCGTTAACGTCGAAAACGTGAAACATACTCGAAAACGATATAGCGTCGATTTATACGTATCGTTCGCTACTTTTACGATTCTCGCGTTCTTGTGACGCGTTCGAAATTTATCTAGTGTTGCAATTCGCAAAGCATTAATATTCGTTTTAAACATTTTTAATATTATTACTTCTAAACTTAGTTTGTTTAATAAAAATATTTTTTTAAGTTTTTTGTTCTTAAAGCAATTAACATTCGATTTGCGCAATGTGTACGAATTAATAATTATTAAGATCGCCTTCGCAAGTTTCTAAATCTTTTTAATTGTAACTTTGAAATCTTTTTTTCGAAAAGTCTTAAAACGTTTGTTAAGATTCGATATAATCTTAAATGTAAATTCTCGAAACGAATAAATACTCTTCTTTCATTTGAAGATTTTAAATAACGCAAAATAAAATTAAAGCTAATCGAATAACGTTAATTATGATGTTCTTAAGACATTTTATTTGCTAAATCGATAAACGATCGACATAATTATCTCTTTTGTTAGTAGTAATTGCTTTGTTATCTTATAATTTGAAGTTTTTTTATCGAATTCATTGATTTTTTTTCGAGCAACAATTACTCTTATGTCGTTGAAATATTTTTGTTAGTTATTTAGTTTTCTAAAAATCTTAAAAGTAAACAAATCAAGATGTTTTTCGAGATAAAACTCGTTTTTAATAACTCTTGTTTATATAATGTCGCAAAACGTGATTTTTACAAAAAGTAATTTATCGTTCTTGTCAAATTGCAAAGACTTCTTTATGATAAATTAATTCGCGACTCATAAGTAATATAAATCGCTCATTGTAATTATGAAGTATCAATTAGTTTCTTGTCGCAAAATATCGTCTTTTAAGACTAGCATTCTTGTTAACGTCGTCTTGTTTAATCTATAATTGTTGTAAATGTTCTTATGTTAAATTTACTTATTAAGATTCAAGACGTTTGCAAAGATAGAATTAATTTACTTATCAAATTTACTAAGTCAATGCGATTAAATATCTTTCGAAGCTATAATTAATGTTAAATCGTATTTGATTTTAAATTGACGCAATAAACTTTTCTTAATATACGAACAAATTATCTCGATCTTCTTCTAAATAGAACAAAGATTATCTAGGTTTTGTGATCTTCTCTTCGTCGAAAATTGCAAGTGCTTTGTAAAATCGTTTTTCTCTATTTCTTATTAATTTAAAGCGATGTTTATTCATTTTGCGAAAACAATTAAATCGATTATTATTGCAATTTGAAGACGTTAGTCTAACATATTTCGACATTAATTCATGCATAAGAAAATATTATATCTTGCTCAATCTTATATTGTTACAAAAAAATTATCGCGATATTTTCGTTTAGATTTCCACATTTAATATATAGCATATAACTAGAAATCGTCGAAGAGTATTGTTATGTCTTTAAGCTTAATTTGTAGACTAATCGTTGGATTAGATTTCGATATTAACATTCTAACTCGATCCAAATACTTGGTATCAATCTCTTGATCTAGCTTGGAATCGACTTGGATCAACGATTTCTTAATTTAGCTCGATCGACTCGCCAAGCAATCGAAAATAACGTCAAAATGTCAAGATTTTCTATTTTTAAAAAAATTCGCATTATTTAAATTACTAAAAATAGTTTAAAAATAATAACGCACAAATAACGTACAAATGCATTATCTAAATGCATTACTATATAATATTATAAACAAATTAATTAAATTAATCAATTTAATTAAGTTGATTAATGCACTTTTTTAAAAATAATCTAAATTTTTCGAGTCTTGGCGAGTCGAGTCAAGTTATACGCTAAGTACTTCATATCTATCCTTTGACTTAACTCGAATACTTGGGCCAAAATTTCTAACTTGAATCAAGTCTTGACGAGCCAAGAATCTAGCTCGAACTCGATAACCTAACTCGACGCGATTAGTCTATTAATTTGCTAAGATTTCTTTTGCATCTTCTCGTAAAAAAGTTATAAACACTTAATAAAATTATAGCATTTAAATCATTTAATCTTATTTATATGATCGAATATTATCGTCTACTTTAGTTGTTCAAGTTTGACGATTAAATAAATTTATGTCTTAACTTTAAAATATGAAGCTTAACTTACAATATCGTCGCATTCATCATAGATAAATCTAATTTTTTCTCGAAATTTCCAATATCTTGCATTGTATTAAATACGACTTTAAGTCACAAATTCGATTCAACATTAATATTATTTTTGAATGCATTAATGTGCATGTTGTTTGCAATCTCTTGTATTGTGCTTTTTAGCAAACAATCAATTTTGTTTTCGATTTAATCTACGACGTCTTAAGATAAATTTAACAATATCAATAATAAAAAGAATCAAGATTGCGTAAACGTAAGTTTAAGAAATAAAATATAAAAACGCGATCGAATGAACGTAAATTTAGAAGATGAGATGCCAAAGCGCAACGATGTAACAATAGAGCTATAAAATGAAGTAAAAGATCGGGACGACAAGAAAGTAGATCTATAAGATAAAGTATAAGAGCGCAACGACGTAAGAGTAGATTCGTATTCGAATTCGTTCGAATTTCTCTCTTTATTACTTAAGATTTTTATTAGATCTTGAGTTTCTTGCGCAAGCAATTGTGTTTTCTTTGTGACTATATTATTTGTTAATGCATTTATTAATTTGCGTCAACGTTAAAAGTTACTTACTCTTCATTTCTTCGTTTATTTAAAAACGAATAATTTGTTGTTCTTATTGCAATCTTAGTCGCACATGTTAGCATCTTTCGTTCTTTATATAAGTTAAACTAATCGTTGGATTAGATTTTGATATTAACATTCTAGTTCGATCTAGATACTTGATATCAATCTCTTGACTCGACTTGGAATTGATTCTAGATTAACGATTTCTTGACTTAGCTCAATCAACTCGTCAAGCAATCGAAAATGACGTCAAAATGCCAAGATTTTCTATTTTTAAAAAAATTCGCATTATTTGAATTACTAAAAATAGTTTAAAAATAATAACGCACAAATAACGTACAAATGCATTATCTAAATGCATTACTATATAATATTATAAACAAATTAATTTAATTAATCAACTTGATTAAGTTAATTAATGCACTTTTTTAAAAATAATTTAAATTTTTCGAGTCTTAGCGAGTCGAATCGAGTTATACGCTAAGTACTTCATATCTATTCTTTGACTTGACTCAAATACTTGGGTCAAGATTTCTAATCTAAATCAAGTCTTGGCGAGTCGAGAACCTAGTTCGAACTTGATAACTTAACTCGACGCGATCAATCTAATATAAGTGAGTTCGTTTCACAATTGAAGAACTTGAATTGTTAATATGTTTTATTTGACGAAGCTTCGAAAGAAATCAAAGTCGAAATAAATAGACTTCAATTCGTTAAAAATAACTTCTTGATATTGCTCTTTAAAGACATTTATAATAGAGAAGCAAAAAATGTTGATATTGTTTATTATAGAATGAATCTCGAAGATCGCATTCGCAACGTCGTTCTCTTAAGAAAGAAACTAAATTGTTATAGTGCTTTGAGATCGTTTACGACTTTTAGTAATTGCTAGCGACTTCTTTTTCTTTACTTGTCGTTTGTCATAATGACGAATGTTTTGTGTTATATAATCGAACGCCTTTTAAAATTACGTTGAACTCAAATTAGAAAGAAGAAACAATCTTGATTACATTGCTTAAAATTCTTAAATCGTACTTTGAAGCTTTCGTTTGTTGTCTCTTGTTATTAATGATTCATTTATAAGACTTTGCTTCTTGAGCTTAGCGATCAAAGCATTAATAATTCTTTTATACTTCTTATTAATTATGAGATCGATCGCTTAAAACTTATCTTTAATATGAGTTCTCAATTAAGATTGTGAAAGAAAAATCAAGCTAAAATCAAATGCAATTGCCATTCTAAAGAGATATGCTAATCGCTAATAGATACGTTGACACGATCAAAACTTATTAAAGTGTTAAAGAAAAAATCAAAGAAGTAGAGAAGTAAAGACAAGATTTAAGATAAGCTTAGTTTTCGCAATCATTCGATGTAAGCTAGCGTAAAATAGTGTCATTTAATTGAAGTCGCTAGCTTTTAAAAGCGCTTTAACTAGTAACTTGAAAAATTATTGAGCAAGCTAAAGTTAATATACAAAAAAATATACAAGATATCTTTAAAGCAAGTCTCTATAATTAAATGTTAAATTTATAGAAAGCAAGATTATGCAACTTGTCTCTTTCGTCTATATACTAGATTTTTATTTCAAGTTTCACTAAACGACAATTCTAGTCTATCTACTATACAAAAATCATTTTATTTCTAAATCTTAAAGAAGATTTCTACTACTAGTAATATTTTTAACTAATTAAGATGTTTCAAATAACTATCAATTTCTAGATAACAACGACAATAAACTTTAATTATGAAATGCTTACTAACAATGCAATCATTAGCTCAAGTCAAACTATGTTAGATTGACAATCATAAAGAAGCTCTAAATGCGTCTAACTTTAAATTCATTTTTTATACAAATTATTAAATTAAGTTAAACTATGTCAAACTAACAAGTATAAAGAAGCTCTAGTTGCGTCTAATTCTAAAATCGCATTTTATACAAAATTAATAAATTTTAATCACCCAAATGCCTATTAATTAAAGCATTGAATTAGGAAAAAGTGCTACTTAAAAAAAAGATATTAAAGTATCTTCGAATATTGTTGCAATTTTTAGACTACGTTAGCTTGTGTTAAACTAATTGTAATCTATAAAACTTAATTGCGTTATACTATATTTAAAAATGTTATTACATACTTCGAATTATTGCAATTATCTTAACAATTTATATACAAGATCTTTTGTAAATATTTTAGTTTATCTAGATTGTCTTAATACAATTTTATTGTTAACATTATAATTCTTAGCTAGTTACTTAATGCATATAATCTTTACATACATTTTGTTAAAAGCATTCTTTTTTATTGAAAATTTAAAATCGAATCTATAAAAAATTTTCTTAAAACAATAATATTGTGTTCTAAATTATTTTTTTCGTTTAACAAAATTTTTTTTTGAACTATCGAATGTTATAACAACGTTTAAATTCGAAATCGTAATTCTTTTTCAATAACTTGTAATTTAAAAAATAAACTTTGAATTTATTTTATAATGTATAGTTCGTTGTGTCAATTTAGTTTCTATTCTTTGTTAACAATGCTTTGTTTCTTCGAATGCGAGAGAAATACTTGATTAAAAGTTAGTCTTAACTTCGAAATTAAACGATTTAAAAATGTACAATTAGCGATTTTCTCTTTTTTGTAGACACATTTGATTCGAGTAAACTAGCTCGTATATGTAGTTTACTACTTAATTATCGTAGAAATGTTAGTTTTAAATCAAGATTATTGTTATTTGAAATTGCGATAATAAATGTATCTTGCTAACTACACATGTAACGATAAAAAAAAGAGCATAAATCGAAGATATAACGACTTCTTTTTTGTTTTTTATAAAGTGTTTTTGTTATTATTCTAAGCTTAACTCTTGTAACTACAATAACGACAAATATATATTTGTACATCTTGTTTTTTATTTTAGTATTTAGTCAATTCTTAATTCATAGTTTCTTTTCGATCAATTGCAAATTATTGACTAAATTAATTTTCGCTAGCGTTAGAAAGATGTAACACAAACGTAAATAATATAACGCAAAGATATAAATATTTCTCGTTAATTTTATTGTTTTAACGTTAAAGTGTTGTGTTCGAAATTTATTCAAGATCGCAATTCGAAGCGTCTTAATGTTCGTTTTATACATTTTAGATATTGTTACTTGCAAGACAAGCTTATTTAGCGACAATATTATTTTTAATCTTTTGTTTTGAAAGCGACTTGCGTCAAACGTTTAAAACGAATATAAATTAATAATTGCAAACGTTTCTTAAACAAACGTTTAAATCTTTTTTGTTGTTGTTTCGATATATTTTTTGCGAAGAGTACTATATTGTTTGTCGAAATTCGCTATAATCGTTATCATAGAAATTAAGAGCAAATAAGTAGACATACTTTATCTAGAGACTTCGAACAACGCAAGATAAAAGATTAGCTTTTTGAAAAACGTAAATTATAAGCTTTCTAAGACTCTTCATTTAGAGAATTGATAAAACATTAACATTATTTTTTTTTTAATAATGTTTGAATCATTTGCTTATAATTCGAAGTCTTTTTATTCGTTTCATTAAGCTTTATTTAATCAATAGTTACTCTCTTATTATTTAAATAGTCTTGTTAATGATTAAGCTTCGCTCAAATTTTAAGCGAGACAAAGCGTCATTAAATATCGTAAAACTAAATAACAATATTTGATTCAATAATTCGTTTCTTTAATCGTTTTTATAATAAAGTTATTTGTCAAAATTAAGTACATCTTTAAATGCTAAGTCGCTTCATTTCTTGATTTTTATTCGCTAATGTCTTCACAATTCTTAAATAAGCGTTAATAAGTAAAATTTTATACTAATTTTTGTATGTTTTTACTAAGTTTTTCTCTACGTAGAAGCAAGTAATATTAATCTTATTTTGCGAGAACAATAAGTTGCTAGATTATGTGCTTGCTTTGCAAACAAATGTAAAATAACTTGCAAAATTGTTTCTCTTAATTTTTCATTAATCGAGAGCAATATTCGTTTATCGTTCGAGAAACATTTAACTCATTATTATTTTAATTTGCTTGCGTTAGTTTAACATACTTTGACATTAATCGATTTACGAAGAAATAACATACATTCTTGAACTTGTATTAGTAAAAGAAAAGTTTTATTTAAGTTATTTTTCGTTTGTTTACTTTTAATTTACAACGTATTGTTAAAATGCTTAATTTCTATAAATAGATTCTTTAGTAGAATTCGTTAACGAGCTTCGACGTTTTTCGATTTAACATAAAGATATTTTAGTGTATCTTAATTATTTTATTATCTTTTCTTACTAATATAATTAAACATGACGATAAACGTGAGTAATTAAATTCTAGTAATAATATAAATCGATATCTTAATTGCGAGATATAAAGTTTGCCTTCTTTGTACTTACGCTAGTGTTAATTTAAGTACGTTCGTATATTCTTCTATAGTAATAGCGACGTCGAATTACGAGTTTGTCACAACATTGTTATTATCTTTAAATATATTGTTGTACATCTTGTTTGCGACTTCGCGTATTATGTTTTGTAACGCATTATTAATCTTGTCTTCAATTTCGTTTGCGACGTCTTAAAGTAAATTTAGTCTTATTAATGACAAAAAGAATCGAAACGACGTAAACGTAAATTTAAGAAAAGAAATAAAGAAACGCGACGAAATAAACGTGAGTTTAGAAATTAAGATGAAGAAGAGCGACGACGTAAAAATAGATTTGAAAGACGAAATAAAAAAAAGCGACAACGTGAAAATAGATTTAAGAGACGAAGTAAAAGAGAGCGACGACGTAAAAGTAGACTTGTAATTGTTGTCGTTCGAATCGCTCTTTTTATCACTTAAGATGTTTATTAAAAGTAGAATTTCTTGCGCTAGCAACTTAATTTACTTTGTGACTTTAACAATTGTTAGCGCATTTATTATTATAAGAAGACGTTAAACAATGTTAACTTTTACTTTTTTCATCTTCTTAATTGCTAGTTTTCGTTTAAGTTTATAGCAATTTAAGTTGCGCATATTATTATTCTTCGTTTCTCGTAAAAATTTGTTCGTTCTATCGTTTTAAGACTCGAAAGATTGATTTATTTTGTTTAACGAATATTCGAAATATATTATAGCTATAGTAGATCAACTTTAAGCTATTAATATAAACTTTTTTCTTTTTGAGCTAAGATATATTTATCGCGAAGAAATAAATTATGTTAATATCGTTTATTATCGAATTAATCTTAAGAATTGTCTTCGCAACGTTGTTCTCTTAAGAGAGTAACTAAGCTATTACGAAGCTTTAAGATCGACTTCGACTTTTAACGATTATTAACGACTTCTTCTTCTTTACTTGTTGCTTATTTTAATATTTGCATTTTTGTATTATTATTTTTGTATTATTTGAAAACTAATGCGATAACAAATTAAAGAGAAGAAAACATTCTAATTACGTTGCTCGAAACTATTAAGTCATAATTGTAAACTTTATTAACACTCTTTTAAATAAAAAGACGTTTAAAAAGACATTTTTTTTTTTAATTATATCGTAGAAGTTCGATGTATAATGTTTAAGTTATTAATAATTGCGAATTTATAAAATTAAAACTCTTCGCAATAGTGATACAACAATTATTAACTAACGAGAAATGTTAAATTCAAGACGACGTTAACGATCGCAACGAAAGTCGCGAATTACTTTTATAATAAATTAATAAAATAAATATCTAAGAGAACGCCAAGTGAATGTAAGATTCTACATAATAATTAAAGACTTAAATGATAAAAACAATCTAAGAAATTTTAACACATGCGAGTTCGAATAAGACGCAAAGTATTGCGAAGTCGAAATAAGCAATTCTTTGCGATTAGAATGAGAGCGCAATGATTAAATGTATAGATGTTACATATTTAAGATTTGGATTACTCTAATAAGAATGTGTTAAATTAATCTCTTTTAACTTTATTAGAACATCATAGATAAGCTAACTCAATTTGATAGAAATACTAATTAGATAAAGATTTTTTTTTGAACAAAGATTGCAAAGAAGTTAAGATATTTGAATAAATTTATACGTTATAATTATTATCTTTAAGGTCGTTTATCTTTTTTAAATACGCTAAATTTAAAGATTAAAGCTTGTTAATTTTGTTTACAACAAAATAGCTTCAATTTTGTCAAAGTAAAACTAAAAAAATGCATCGATAAGAAACGAATTTTGCTTACATTCGTTATAAACAATTGCATTTCTTCGAATATTAATGCATACAACATATTTATCGTACAAGAAAAAATAATTGTTCAACAATGTGCTTTAATAATGCGTCAATTGCGTTAATTGTTACGACGAAAAAGTGTTTCTTGTCTTGTCGATTCTAGACTTTTGTTAACGTCTATTGTAGTTAAAGCAAGTTCTAGCTCTTCCTATATGTAGATTTCTCGCGTCAAATATTATTAATAATTGTTGTTAACGCTAGTGACAAGACACAACTCGATCAAGAATAGAAGTTCTCTTTTAAATATATAGTAGAACGAATTTCTAATAATTATTTTTAGTGATGACAAAGACATATTGATAGTTTTTGAAATTAGATTGCGTTCGACAACTTGTTAGCAAAAAATAATAGTAATTATTGATAAAGAATTTACATATCTTAGATCTAATGAGAGCAAAAAGAAGTTTAAAAGCGCGAAGAAGATAAAGAGACGCAAAGCATTGAAGAAGAGTTGTAAAGATAAAAGACATAAGAAGAATCGTTAACGTTCGAAGATAAATAGAAGTCGACAAAGATCTTAAATCTTTTGCGTTCGACTTGTGAATAAAGAAAGTAACTTCGCAATTCAATAATTATTGCTAGAATTGTAGTGTTCTATAAAGTTTGTTACATGCACAAAAACTTTACTTGAGATCGTACTCTTATTGTTTATCGATAATTTGTTAGATATTAAATGTTAGTTTAATTTAAATTAACTAAGCGAACAACGCGATCGTCTAATTCTCTTTCTCGTTCTTCGTTATATTCGCAAGTCAATCAAGTCTTTTTTGTTGCACGTTAACAATGAATTGACGCAACTATCGATTCAACTTCTAATCGAAATGCTCGAGAATCTAGAACTTTTAAAGATTTAGTATACGTGTCATTAGACAACTAGTAATTACGTTTAATTGTCGAATTTGCAAACGCATTTGCAATCTATTGCGTACGCAATTTTCATTGCTATCTATTAAGAGACAAAATCGAATTAAGTTGTTAGTTAAGGTCTAAACTTCTTAATAATAAAGCTTCAACTTTTGCTTCTTTTAAGACAAGTCGAAGAAAGCGTTTATTCTAATAAAAATCGTTAGATTAATAATTATGTTTAAGTTAATCTCTTTAATTAATTAAGTTGTATCTTTTAGCGACTCGATTTAATTTGCTTCAATCTTTTGTTTTTCGTATTAACGATTAGAATGATTAATGTTTTGATTAAGCATTGTCGTAATCGAAAATCGTTCTAAGTAAAAGTAACGTCTTCTCTTCGCACGTGTGCTTCGTCTTAATCGCATTAAGAACATATTAAATATAAGAAACTAATATAAATTTTAAGAGAGATAAAATATGTAGAACTTTAACGCGTAAGTTCGATGTTATTGTTGCGATTAATGCATTAATCGTATATGAACTTTGCGCAAATACAATAAAATCTCGAGTCTAATTACATAATTAAAAGAATAGCTAAAGCAAACTTTATTTTGTCGTTAATCTCGAACATTTTAATATGCAACAAAATCTATATATAGCTAGTATAATTTGTGTTTTAATTCTTTTTATAGATTTGTTTTTGACGCGATTTAAGCGCGCATTCGAAGAGATTTACTTAACAACGTTGTCTCGAAGAAAGACATGTCGCTTTGTCGAAAACGCTTTAACAAAAAGCTTTAAAGAAGTATTACTAGCTCGTTCGAAAACGAAATTCCAATAAGAAAACGCGTGACAAACAATTTCTCCTTTAGATTTACGATAAAATGGCGTCAAGAATCTCGTATATTTTTTTGGCTTCAATAAAAAAGTCTTTGTACTCTTATTAATTAATCTAGATATAAACGTACTTTTGAAGCACATCTTTTTGTCGTACATTTAATATAATCGTTGCGACTTTACGATTAGAAAGACAAAGCTTATTTTCTTTCTCTTTATTGTTTTGTCAACTTGACGATTCTTGTTAAATTAACGACTTTTGTTAGTTTAACGAAATTGATTAATTTAACGACAATAGCGAAGATAAATTATCTAGTATTTTCGATCTTATAATTGATACTTAGCGCGATTCGTTTCGCTTCACATTTATTGTCGATGTCTTTTTACTATTCTCTTCGTTATATACTAGATCGAAGATCAAGTTTACTATTTTATTTTACACAATACGTTCGATCATTGAGCGATAAACTAGCAAAGATTGTGCTAGTTTGCTTGAAATCGTTCGTAAGCGTTGCGATTCTTATTAGCACAACAAGTAACAAATGTTTGCGTTATATAATTCTTAATAACATAAATCTTATTAAGAACAACTTTATAAAAGTGAATACGATGCAAAGCTTTACGAATTATATCTTAAATTTTATTTTATTAACTTAATTTCTTCTTAAGCGTCTTCAAGTTCTTAAGCAATAAGAATTTAAAATAGAATTTAATAACTTCGTCGTATATAATTAGCACAACATTTGTTGTTTACATTATGTATAACGCTTCAAAATCGATTATCTTTAAGAGAGCATAATGCTTAATAATGTTAAAAAAAACATTAAATTTAAGATGCTTCGCGAATTCGTTCATTCATTAATTTACAAACGTTAACATTGCGACAATAAAAATAGTCTTAGAATCATTCCTAGCGCTAGATCGATTAATTATTATGATCGCGATAATTATTACAATCTTGCTTAATCTTATTTAATTAATTATTATTTCTTTAATAAGTTTGTCTAGTTTAATTTTAAGCTTATGTATTATTGCTATATTTGTGAGCTAATAATTATACAAATGCGACGTTAGATCTTTTATCTCTTAAGCTTCTTTATTATCTTAACGAACGATTTTGAAGTCTAGAATCTTGTTTGCTTTAATAATATCGACTTTATCTTGTTTCGCAATAGCAATATTGTATTTATTCTTTTATAGAACAAGAAAACGATGCGTTCGAATAACGTATGTAGTACTTAATACAATTGACCTTGCTATAGTAGTTGCTCTTGATAGACGATTTGTTGAGCGAATTGACAACTAAAGTTAATCTAATGTTTTATCATTTAAAGCTTGATTTCATTAACGCCTTAATCGCTACACTAGATTTCGAAGAACAAAACAAGAAGAAGCTTTATTAGTTGCTAATAGAACAATTGACGTCGAACGAAAATGACTTGAAACGTTTTATAACGACTAATTAAATGCAATATTAATTGTACTTGAGCGAGAATATAGCAATCTTATTATTATTATCTTCGTCGTTATTGTTTTTACTTAATGAGTTTTCAACGCAAAGCGCGCGTTTGTTGTTTAGCTATATTAAGGAATAAAATGAAAAAAGAAGAACGATAAGCTAGTTGTTATTAAATAGTCTTATGAACGAAACTTTAGTAAGCTCACTAATTTGAAAGAAAGAGAGCGAGATAATAAAGAAAAGAAAATCTAATATAATTCGACTTAATTTAACATAATTCGACAATCTCTTTCTATTAATAAGTAAATATAAATTAGAATAATCGAATTCTTTAAAGACTTTATTAATTTACAATCTCTTAGACGTTCTTATTTATTATTAAGATTAAAGTCTTACGTAGACGCGCGATCATAGCAAGATTTAAGCAAAACTTAAGAGAATAAAAATGTGACATTTTAATATAGTTTAACGACGTTTAAATACAATCTATTGATTTTTTTCTTTTTTTAAAGACTTCGTCGAAGTTACGACCTTTTAGGCGTTCTCTTTTATCATATTTTTCTAATTTACTTCACTCTTTCTCTTAGATTTTTTGCTTTCTTTTCGTCAAAGCTACAATCGACATCGAATATGCTAAGTACATCGTTAAATTTATTTTCGAAAAATAAATTAAGATGAACAAAGCGATAGAAGTCTAGAGCATTATCGTTAATTATCTCTTTGTTCTTTATTAACACAATTAGAATCTCGCGTAAACGTGCGATCGTAACGAAGAAATAACTCGCGAGAATAAAAGTGTAACATTTTAACTTAATTTAATCGCGTTTTAGCATTGTTTTACGATTTATCTTTTTTCTTAAAAACGTTATTGAAGTTACGATTTTTTAGGCGTTTTCTTTTATTACATCTCTTTAATTTACGTTCTTTTCTTCTTTTTTTAAATTTTTTGTCTTCTTTTCGTTAAAGTCACAATTGACATTGAATACGTCAAGTACATTATTAAATGCAAATCTAAGAAATGAGCTACAATGAAGAAAGCGATGAAAGCTAGAATTTTATCGCCAAATATCGCTTCGTTCTTTATTATTAAAATTGAAATCTTGCATAAGCGCACAATTGTAACGAAGAACAAGATCGTAACTCGTAATCTACTTACATGCATAAAGAAATACTATATAACATATTAAATGTATGAAGAAAATTAAAGTAAATCTATAGATTATATGTGTAAAACATAAGTGAATACATAAGAATTATGAGCAAAAGAATGTAGACGAAAAGTATTTCAAAATAATTGATTTGCAAGAACTATAAAACTATTAAAGTAATTGTGACTTAACGTCTGTTCGACAAAGAAACAATCTTTATCAAATAATTTATGTCTTTTGAATTCAATACGTTTGTCTTATCGATTCGCTAATTGTTTCGTGAGCAAAAAGTTAATAAAAGCAAAATTAGATATATAGTCTTTGCGATTAGAATAACATCGTTAGTTAAACTAATTTTGTCTAGCTTCGACTTATCTTAAATTTAGAAAGAATTTTATTTTTGATAATTTATCGTCTTTTGATGCGATTAAAGCAATATATTCTATCATTAAGTTTAAATATCTTAGCAATTCTTTTTACGATTATCGAGAATTTCTTTGCAAACAAATACAAAAACGATTAAAAAAAACATGTACGAACGCAAGTGTTCGTTTTGTTTACGAAGAGTCACATCTTTTATTCGCATGTAGTAACACTTAAGAGCATATTTTATACTATTGAGCAAACAACTTCGTCGAAGACTTCTAAAAGAAGCACTAAGTCAAATTAACTCAAACAACGATAACACAAATTTAGAATCTTTTGTAGAAATAAGACAAACGACAACAAACTAGCTCGAAATAACAAAATTAATTGATTGATCTCATGTGCTCTTAAAAGACGTAAAGAACGATTATTCAAAGTTTACAATTTAAATGCTCTTAACTCTTTAAATTAAGTTAGAGACAAACGATGCTACATCTTTAACGCAACTTTCTAGCACAATAATTTTATTATCGAAGCGCAACTTTTGTCAATCGCGGGAAGATCTTAAACTCGTTATTAAAAAAAATAATAACAATAACGATCTTAAAGAATTAGAGAAAAATAATACTTAAATAGACAAAAAGAAAATTAAAGTCGAAAGCTCGAAAAAACGACTAGAAACGAAGTCTACAATAGTAAGAACAACTATATATGTCAATATTTACAAAAAAATAATTAAGTATTTAGCGAGACGTTTAATTACTAATGTATTTAAACTATTGCAATTTTTTTTTAACTTAACGAACGAAAAAATGTATTAATCGTTCAATAATTAGATTAATTATGTTATGATTCACTAATTGTTGCAATCTAAATGCACAATTAGCGATATAAATAAATTTTTTAACAACGTTGATCTTAAATCATTGCACAATCTCTTAAGCTTTAGAAGCTTAAACGAATGACAAAATAGTTTGCATTATGTTTTCTATAAAGGTCGCAACGACGTTTAGACACATACTTAATTCGAATTAAGTAAAACGACTCGCACGTCGCAAAATCGATTTTACACAATTTAGCATCAAGAGATAATAAGAACGATCGAATTTCTTATTGATCATTTAACGTTCGCGAACAATCTAGTATACTAGCTAGTTCGTTAGTGAAACATAGTAAGGAAGATTCAAATATATAATAAATTTTATACGAGAAACTAATGATAAAGAACTTAATCAAGTCTTTCGAATAAAGCAATCGTAATATCTATTATGTTGTTTATTAACAAGATCGTATTAACTAGAATGCATAACAACAAATAAACATATTTGATGTACATAACAATTAAGAATTTCGACGACAAGACAAGAAGAAATTAGATTCGCTTAAACTTCGTCTAGCTAAATTTTCTTTCAATTGTTAAATCAAAGAATATAAACATCAAAATCAATATATATTATCGAACGATAAAAATAATTCTTAAGCGTAAAAGCAAAAAATTTTTTACGAAATATTTATTCTAATTAATTGTTTGTAGTTGTCGAGACTTTTACTATTAAAGAGATGTTTATTCTTTGCGCTAACAAATAAACTTAACGTGACTATTTTATATTAGTCGACATAAATGTTAATTATAAGAAATAGATTCTAATTATCGACGTTAAAAGCAATTAACATTGCAATATATGCATAGTCTTATTATCTAACGCGAAAATATACGTATTAATTAATCTAGTCGCACTCACGAAAGCACTTAGACGTAAATTCTTCATCAAATTGAAAATAACGTTTTGGATAAGCATCTAGACTAGATGTATTTAATGAAAAACTTTGCTTAAAAGTATTAATTTGTGAACATTTACGATGCAATAATAATAAATATTTTGCATCAACTTTACAACAACGACATCGTAAATTATTTGCTTAAGTAAATTCGCAAACTTATCAATTATTATGTTTCACAATTTAAGAGAAATCAAGATGACTCTATTTTCTTAAGAGAAAATGTAGCAAATTAGCTTGAGCGACGCTTTTAACTCGTAACGATGTACGTAAAACTTAAATATTTTAATCATTTTAGTAAAGTTAAGCAATAAACAAGCAATAAGTAGAAGTCGATTTTGCGTCAACTAGTTCTCGTAATAGTTTTACTATTTACTTTAATTTCATCGCATGCGATGCTATGCGTTCGAGCGTTTTTAGACTTTGTTATGTTGACACACTATTAAACTCACAACGATAAAACATTGCGCTATATAAATTATGTCTTATATTGTATTGATAAATTGAAAAAGATTTTTCGCGAGTTTCGAAAAGAAAAGAGAGATTTAATAGATTATTTCAACTTTCTTAAGTATCATGTATTAAGTTATTGAGTTTCGCACATAAAGAAATATAAAGCTTCGATTAAATACAATAGTTTCGCAAGAAAGGCGATGCACAAAAAAGTCAAATCGCAATATAATCGAATTAATAAGCATTTAAATTATTAAGAACAAATCTTGTATTATAATATTTAAAAGATCAAAATGCAAACAATGAACGATTTATTACTATATAATGATACGAGAGCGTTCGATCAAATTAACACAACGTTCGATCAAGATAACATTACGATCAATTAAGTTAATATAAATAAAAAAATTAAGATTACAAGAGCTTCACAATTATAAAAGTTAAAGTCGTTTCGCTAAGCAATCGATTCGAACATAAAGAATAAACTTAAGATAATCAATGTAAGTCTTAAGCACTAAAGGCGCGTTGCTAATATTATTAAATGTCTTTAAATTCTTAATTTTATTGAAGCTCTTAATTCGTTTATTCGTTATCAACGAGTCGTAAGAGATTAAGCACAAAAGAAAAAAAAAACGACTCTTAAAAGCGAGAACATCTTCTTCTATCGCAAGAAGAATGATTTCTTGTAAATAAATAATTGTCTTGTTTGCATTCATCTCTTTATTATCTACTAGAAACGTATTGTTAAAACGACAAATATTAATGAATAAACTTGCGAAATAGTTCGTTGCTCTCATGTTTAGAGCGACAAGAACAACTTGACTTAACAAGATTAAATATGAGCTCAAGACTACATGTCTAACGCAAAGAAACAAATAAATGACAAAAGAACAAAACAAAAGATTCTAAACTACATTGAAGAAACATTGATAAAACAATTATTAATTGTGATAACGATTTAAGATTCTAACAACGAACGATACGATCGTAAAGGAAAAGCGATATGTTATTAAAAAACTCTAATAGATGCTTTGCATTGACGCAATAATAACTTTTTTTATAGCATTTATAAAATAATTGAAGCGAATCGTTCTAATTAAGAACGTTGATCGAATTGACAAGATTTAGGCTCGCGTCAATTCTAAACGTTGTTAATCATTAAACGCAATGTTTATGTTGTTTCGACGAACGAAACAAATAAGAGTTTCTATATTAATAATTTTTGCGATTGAAAAATGTACAATTCGTTATACAATAACAACTAGAAGAATCTTAACATTAAATAAGCTAACAAGGCGACGAAAAACATGACAATAAAGATTGCGAAGCGAAAACAAGATGTTATTAAAACGATTAAAATCGTAGCGACAAGAATTGCGAAACAAAAACAAGAGACTCAAAGAATTGTCAAAAATATAACGACAAAGATCACGAAATGAAATCAATTAATAATTAAAGAGAATGCGAAGCAAAGTGACGCAATTGCTAAATCAACGAAGAATTTTAGAAACGCTAGATAAACAATATAACGAAGCAATGTATATAAATCTAATTGTTATAGATTGTACGTTGTTGCTTCGATTGCGCTTTGCGACGCTAATTAAAACAAGTAAAGTAATACTATTGTTCAAGACTTCGAATGTGAGCTATGTGAGAATTGAATAAATAGATAGTGCGATGTTAGAATAACAATTAGTTTGACAATTAATCGAACTTGTTAAATGATTAGATTAACGAACAAGATAATGTTCGTTAAACTAATAATGGCAATTGTTGAATCCAATATTAGGTCTAAATTATAATATGAGTTCGTAGAAAACAATGTAATTCTCTAATTGTTTCTAATAAATAGTTCTCGTGTCTAGTGTGTTCGATTATATAGTTTCGATAATTGTTTAAATTTGTGTTTACAAATCTATAGAATCTAGAGAATCTAGAAAATATCTAGACACGTTTAGTTCGATCTGCTTGTCGAAATGCGAATGTTGACCTAAAGAATTAACTTATGTAAATAAATATTTATTTCATCTTTTATTCTATTCTAGCGAACAAAAAGACGATTTTCGCATTCACATTTCTTAGAGAAAGAGCTTAGCACTAACTTAAGTTAAACTTACGCAAGTATTTGAAGAATTATGACGAAAATTCTCGTACGATGTTCACGAATTTCGATAACTTTAAGAGAGAGCTTCGAAGAATCTTTAAAACATTTAACGAGAAACAAATTGCGAAAAGAGTAATTTAGCATTTAACTTAACGAATTTTTGCAATAGATTACGCAATAAGATTTCAAAAGTATGTTAATTTTATCAAATAAAACGATGTCGCACTTATGATAATGTTTTAACAAGATTTTAAAAACAATCTTAAGAACGAAATTATGCGCGATAACAAATTTATTAACGACATGTTTAACCTTATCGAAGTAGTTATCGATCTCGACGACAAGCTATATAAAAGAGCTATGAAAAAGCGATATAATTAATCTCACGAAAGAACGAGAATCTTCTTTGAATTAACGACTAGATATTATTAGAAAGAATCTCGTTTTAATTAGAAATATAGTAATCTAAACTATCGTAAGTTTGCATCTATAAAATTAAATTTTATTTAACGACGTAAAGAAAAGAATTTTAGAGGAAAGCAAAATAACAAATCCTAGAAAACGTGTTATTTATGTGGCAAATCGAGTCACTTCGCAAGAGATTGTCGATCACGAAACTTAATAAATCGTCGATAAATCAATGTTATGTTAAGAGAAACACTTAATAGCTAGAACGACATTAGAGAGCAAATTAACACAAAGGCGAACATCTCTAAGATTAAATCGAACGACAATTACTATTTGATGAAGAATCTAAATCAATTATAAAAAGTTCTAGATGAAACATTATTAGGCAAGGCACTCGCATTTACGCAGAAAGTTAATTAAACACTCTAGAAGACTATTAAGTCTCACAATCTAGTTATCAACTTGAATGAATAATACGATTAAAAGAACTTTCACGAATGCATAAAAGACATTACGAATCATCTTAAGACTTTAGTTAGCTCATCGAAGATCGTAGACAAATGCGAGAAGAAACTAGAAAGCAATGCCACTACAAAAAAGAACATACTTGACTAGTGTGATCGTTGGGTCGGGTCGGACACTTTTTTCTCAACCCGACCCACCCTCTTGGGCCCCGTAGGGTTGGACCAGGGTTAAGGCGCGAACCCGACCCCAGGGTCGGGTTTCGTCGGGCCAATGCCAAGAACTCAAGCTAACTTCGTCGCGTTAGCATCCGCTTATCTTATCTTATCTTATCTATACACTAACTCGATTGAACTAGCGCAGGATTCATGCTAACCCGATTGGGCTAGCGCAGGGTCCACGCTAACCAGATACGGTCAGCGCGTCACGTGATCGGGTGGGTTGGACACTCGACGCGCATTCTTCGCTCGTCCCACCCTGTTGGGCTAGGAAATTTGCCTGACCCCAGGGTCAGGGTTGGGCGGGTCAACCCGATCGGGTTGAAACCCGACCCGACGATCACACTATACTTGACATTATTATGAAACAATTAAACCTTATAGCATACGCAGGCCTCAATTAAATAGCTTGCTATAACGACTTATATTAAACTTATCTAGAAGAAAAGAACGAAGTCAACTAATTTTCTAGGAAACCAAAGTTAGCAATCTAGCATCAAAAGGAAGCTCAACGCAAATAGACGTTTGAAGCAAAAGTCACAACATAGAAGCAAGAAAAAGTTCAAATTCTTTAATAAAGAACATATCAAAGAAATGCAATATGTTAGCTCAATAGCAACAACTAAACTCAATAGCGCACGCACGATGTTTTATCACATTAGTTAAGATCAATGATTGTCGACTCATAGCAATAATCGATTTTGATACGATAGATAATTTTATAATTAAAGCTCTTGTAAAGAGAGAAGAATATTTTACTTAAAAGAAGTTTAACGCTTACAATCTAGTAATTGTAGATGGAAACTCGTTACTCGTAAAGAATGAAAAAGTGAATAAGGAAACGAAATTATTATTGATAGCTATTTAACAACATCACGAGAAACTAATCTTTAATATAGTAAGAATAATTACTCACGATATCGTTCTAGAAATGTCTTGATTGAAGCAACACAATCTAGAAGTTAATTAAAATATACGAGTATTTAGATTCGCGCGATGTGATTACGTAATTCACATTCAATCTACGCATCAATAACGTTCGATAATAGATAAAAGATTAAGTTAAGATTTGATCACAAATAGCGAACTTACATTTTTGCAAAAAAACGATTTAATAGAGTTCGACTCGACAAACATTGACAAAGATTAGCTAGATTACGAAGTTAAAGTAAGTGAAAAAAATTGCGAACCTTTTAAGAGCCCTAAACTATCTAGTATAGCGAGAGAATTGCTAAAGTACGTATTACGAATATATAACAATTGAAAGCATCTATTCTAGAAAGAGGAAACAACTAAGATTTTATCTAAATATTAATTGTGAAATTACGAGATTAAGCTTAAATTAAACAAGCAATTCACGTTTAAACTTATATATATTCTATTCAAAAAGAAGCTAGAAACACTCCGCGAATATTTGACAAAAAACGAAAAAAAAAGAATTTATTAAGAAATTTTAATTATAGACAAAATACTCGATTCTCTTTGTATTTAAGAAGGACGAAACTCTTCGTCTATGTGTTAATTATTAAAAACTAAACAATACTATGATAAAAAATCAATATTCATTATTTAACATTAGCGAGCTTTAGAATCGATTGTTCGAAGTAAAGTACTTTATCAAATTGAACTTACGAGAAGCGTACAATTAGATTAGAATAAAAATAGAAGAAAAGTAAAAGATAGCTTTTCGTATACGATATAAATTATACGAATACACGATAATGTCGTTCGAACTTACGAACGCCTCGACAACGTATTAGAAAATAATCAATGATGCACTACGACAATATCTAGATCAATTTGTCATAGCATACTTGAACGACATCATAATTTACTCAAATATCTTAAAAGAATATGTGAATTATGTTTTCAAAGTATTTAAATATTTAAATAAGAGAAATCTACATTTTAAACTAAAGAAATGCGAGTTTTATTAAGAAAAAATTGATTTTCTTAAATTTGTCGTTGAACGACATAAAGTACGCATGAATCTCAAGAAACTACGAGCAATTAAAGAATAAAAGTTATCTATTAACGTCAAGAAAGTTTAATTCTTTCTAGATTTCATAAACTATAATAAGAAATTCATTAAAAACTACTTCGTTAATGCGATATTATTAACGAATTTTACGAAAAAGAAGATATTATAAATATAAGAATTAATAAAAGAGAAATCATTTTAGAATCTTAAGCTAAAATGCTTAAAGAAACTAGTACTAAAAATGTACAATTTACGATTGTTAAACAAAATTGAAATTGACGCATTAAATCTAGTTATCGATGCATACTTTAATTAAGAGCATGAAAACATATAACACTTAATGACATATCTCTCGAGAAAATTCTTGTTAATCGAATAGAATTATGATATTTACGACAAGAAACTACTTGCTATTGTAGCATTTCTAAAGTTATAAAAAGTATACATTGAGAAATTATTAAAACTTACGATTCTTATAGATCACAAGAATCTTTTACAGTTCATTACTATTAAATAGCTTAATAAAAGACAAATGCGATAATTAGAGCGACTCAAATAATACAAGTTTAGAATATAGTATACATTAGACAAAGATAACGATAAAGTAGACGCACTTAATAGAAAAAATAATTATATAGAAACGAAGAAATCGTTTAATTATAGCATACTTAAGATTAACAAAAACGAATCATTATTAGCAAATAAAAACGAGCTAAATGTTACTTTACGAATACTTAGAGACAATAAGAAAGAATTTCTAATAAAGAAAGAAAAACTTCAAATATTTATCGACAAAATTGACAAATGTATAAAGAAACATTATGATAAATCATTGCAAAAACATTCGAAAGTGATCAAAACTCTTTAGTTTCTACGCTAGCATTATTAGTTTCTCTAGATAAGACAAGTTGTTAAAACATACATTAAACGATGTCTTAATTATTAGTAAAACAAACATGATACACGTGCGAGCTATAACGAAATTCAATATTAGAAATTATCTAAATCGTTATGAGATAAAGTTACGATAAACTTTATTATTAAGTTGCTCAAATCGACGAATCTAGCAATTAAAGATAGATATAACTTAATACTAGTAATAGCTAATAAATTTACTAAGTACTCACATATTATCGCATGCAAAGAGAAGTTTATAGTAGAACAACTAGAATACATTGTATTGAATCGACTTATACGATATTATAATATACTTAAAGAACTAATTAGTAATAGAGACAAACTCTTCACGTCTAACTATTGAAAGACATTTCTATCAATGTTAAGAACAAGACTTAGAATGTTCATTGTTTATTATTTGATTACGAATAATTAAATAGAGCGAACAAATTAGAGTTTGAAGCAATATCTAAGACACTATGTCAACAATACTTATAATAATTAGATATTACTTTTATCTATAATTCAACTAGCATTAAATGCAAAGATTTCGAATATCACTAAAATAACTTTATTCTTCGTCAACTATAATAGAGAATTTAATCTCTTTAAGAAAAAGCGAAAGCATCTATTGACTTAGTTAGTCATCGAAAAAATAGCGACGTTAAAAAAGATATACGACAACATCTTAAAAATGCAAGATAAGTTGATCAAATATTAAAACAAAAAACGAAAAACGACATCTTAGCTAAAAGAGAGAAATAAAATATATTTTTTTATAAAAAATTTTAAGACAAGAAAGTCAAGCAAGAAATTAAATCATATCAAAATTGAATCGTTTCTCGTTAAGAAAATAAAGAAATTAATCAATTATAAACTCGATTTATTCAAGAACGCCAAAGTATTTTTAGTATTTTATATTTTATTGTTGAAATTAGCAAATTTAATTACGTCTTTATAGAACACATTTTATTTCCACTTATAGAAAGAGAAACAATATAAGATTGAGAAAATTCTACAATAGAAAGATCAAAAATATTTTATTAAGTGAAAAAAATACTCTACTTTCGAAAACACATAGAAGTTATTCAAGAATCTAAAGAAGTGCCTTGACAAGCTACGACGATTTCGTTAACGACAAAATCACTCATAAGAGTCGATAAAGCATTAGAAAACAAGAGAGCGAACAATGAAGAATCGATAAAAGTATTAAATAGAATTTCGAACATCTCTTTAATACATTTGATCTCTTTTTCGCTTTTCTTGATCTTTAAAATATTTTTTGACTTCGCATTACTTATATTTTTCGAACGACAAAGTCAATGTTTTCTTTGTTTCGTCTTTCGCGCAATCCTTAAGCGCAATTTCGTTATTTCATCATTTAGCTTTTTAGCTTTCTAGATAGCTTTATTCATTCCTTGATAATTAGAAGCCAAATCACATTTTTGATTCCTTCGATAACACTTCTCACACTTGAGATATTTTTTATTTATTCGATAGAGTACGTTAATTGAAACGCAAGCTCGACAAGAACACATTAAGAAAAGAGCGTGTTTATAGCAACGATCAACAACGAAATTGCGACATTGTTTAGTGATTAGCTTAATTAATATAATAAGAAAGAATAAATAGTTTCGAGACAAAAATTCTCGAAGAGAGAAGATAGTGTTACGAGTCGCGTGCTAATAGATACTATTCGACGCGTATCGCTCTTTACAAGGTAATTAGAAAGAAAAGATCTATCGACAAAATCAAGGTAATTAAAATGACTTGACGTTTAAACATCTTAAATCTAGAATTAAAATAATCAAGATAATCAAGATCTTGAACATCTTAAACATCTTGAATTTTAAATGATGAAAAGAAATATAGTTTTCGAACACGACTCTCTTATGAATCGTGTTTAACTTATCTTAAGTTTTGACTTATTGTTACGACTATTAAGTTGCAATTTCTTGTTATTAAGTGATTGCTTGCATTGCCTAAAGACGTCTACAAATCTCTTTAATAGCATAACTTTCTCTAATATCTCTCACGAAAGTACTAGCGTAACATAACTAATACTACTAGTAAGATGTTATGTGTGACATAACAAGACCTTAATACGATGCAATATATAACTATTGCATATACGACGAAGCAAGCAACAATTAAAAAATTAAAAAATATAAGAAACGATTAGAGAAAAAAAATATCTTGTCTTCTTCTCGTCTTAAATGAGTTAAAAATCAAGAAAATTTAACTTTATACAATAAGAACATCTCAAAAGAGAAAATGCTTTCTTGATTAGAACTTATTATCGACTACAATTAACATATAAAAGAAATAAGTTAAAACGCGCAACTTCGAGTTAATTATCACGCTTCTATTTAATGCTTTCGCTATTAATAATCTTTTTTTATGCTTATATTAGATGCAACAATGCTCAATTCGTATTTGTTGTTTAAATGAACGCATTTAAAGACAAAAACGACTTATTATTAATAACGACAAAAAATAGATCTACATCTTATGAGAAATATTGCTAAACAATATCGAAACTCATTTAAATTTAATTTAAATCTAAGATTTACAATAGAGTTTTTCGAGCATTATCGCGTGCGAGTTGCAAAGTTATATTGTTATTTATATCAAGTTCTAAAACAACAAATAACTCTATCATAAATTAGACACGTTTTAAGCGAAACAAACGACAATAAAATTCGAAAAAAATCTTCTTGAAGTTCTTTTGAATGCGCAACAAAGATGTGCGAGAGACGAACTGCTTGCAAAATAGATGTGTGCTAAAAAGAGCTTTATAAACTCACATGTGAATATTATCTATAAATATTCCCAAAATTGGTTGGGAATAATATCTCTTTTGTTATACAAATTGCCAAGCTTTTGAAGTATTGTCTCCGATTCGCTCGCGGGAAAGTCCTAGCCCTAATCGTGGACTAGATCTCGTGGCTGCCTCACTACTAGACGAGGGAATAAACGAAAATTTGACGATTGCAAAATCGTTTGGACACTCGTTCAACTTTTAACAAAAAAAATTCGTCTTACATGTTAAGCGAGAAGCAACTTCAACTTTTTAGAACACTCTGATTGCGATTTCTATATAGTGCATCTTTCTAGTATCGTATATTAGAATAGTTTTTCTACTTGAGTTACTTAATTTACTAGTCTGGTGATAAAGTTATTAAGATTTGAAGATTGACGCCCAACATAGTCGAAAGCGACTAGCAACATAAATTATTCGATTGTTCTATAATTACGCACAATCTTGCTTAAACATTGCAAATTTAACATTACTCGAGTCGCAAAAGCAAGCACTATAAGAAATGCATCTCAAATCTTTGATAAAGTAAGATTGAAAAAGTCGAAGTTGCTCCTCGCTAAACATGTGGGACGGAGTTTTTTTGTAAAAGCCGGACGGGTGTCCAAACGATTTTGCAACCGCCAAATGGACTAGCGCCTGTTGGATCGTTCTCCTCTCGCCGGCGCAGGGACGACCCGCCGTACCACTGCACAAAGGGTCCTTGGGATCCAGGCCTCGTAACTGCTTGCCTGGATTCTACAGCTACGATGCACCGCCTGAGATCCTGGGCGCGAAGGATGCAGACAACATCAGCTTACGGCTGTAACGTTGCGGAGGCCTGATATTCGCAGCATCCTCTGGAATCATCGGAGTCCCACCCTCCACTTCGTCACGGAGATGACGCGTAAAGTGGTGCGGTGAAGCTGCCACTGATTCCTCATCGGCGAATTCTACTGGGAGTATCCGCAGTTTCTTCTCACGTCCTCCCCGATCGATCCTGTTCCTCCGCCGTACTTTAGAGACCCTGTGTACTTCCTTTTAATTCTCTCAATCCTCAACATTTCTCACCTTGATCGTGGATTCATACATCCATATTCAAGCTCGCATACACAATGCACCCCTCACTTTTCTTCCTTTTCCTCTCTCTCCTCTCCTACATCACCATCGCCACATCCCAATTCCCACAACATCCACTCAAGCCCTGTCCCCTCCTCTCCCGACCGCTGCGATGCTTCACCACCCCACCTCCTCTCTTCCAAGAAAATACCGACTGCCACACCACCCCACAGCGCTGCGGTGGGCCCGGATGTCAGAAATGGGGCCCCGAGCGGTCGCCCGCTGGAGACTGGGTTTGTCAGGAGCAGGAGTATTTTGCGGGCTGCTACTGCATGGAAATCGATGAGTGCCCATTGGGTGAGGGCGCATGTGGGCCTCCAGGTAGTGAAGATTGAGGATAGGGATGAAGAGCAAGTTTAGAATTAAGAGGGACGTTGTTGAGGACATATTAGACGCTGAGACATGGTGTCAATGGGCCATATCAGTCGGACTGCACCACGTCGCTTTCGCTACCTACCTCTCCATCCACGTCACAAACACCGGGAAACAACTGATAGGAGCACCAGCCGCCGATGCATCCTCTGGTCTTTGCTCGAACGACTTCATGTCCTCCTGCATTTCCCGCCGTTGCAGACCGTCGAGAATGTTGGCAATGGCTCCTCAATCGGCCAGCTTTGAAAGCATAGTATGGACGCCGGCCCGCATAGTGATCGCCTACCCCTGCTCGACTATATTATCGTTGCAACAACTACGCCTCGCAGCTAGGGATCGAATCTACTTCTCTCCGACTCTTCGACTCTCCGACAGCTTCAGATCACGCGCCGACATCTACGCTACTCCGACGCCAGCCTTACCTCTTTCTGCACCAGAAAACAGCGTTCGCCATCCTGCCTACGAGATTTCTCGAGTTCATCAGCCGCTTCCTCTAGTTCCGCGCAAGTCCTTCGGACCAGAGCGCTAAATCACAAGAAAGGTGAGTGCACTTCCCATAGCTCGCACAAACTTCTTCTAACCTGCGAAGGCGAGCAGATAATGGGGCCAGCATTCACAAAATTGAATTCTAGACAGTATAGTGGCTACCACAACCAAGAAAACATCTGCTTCGCTACATCCTCCACCTCATGTACTCCATCTACAGCAGCTCCCTTCTCTTCGTAGTGCCATTCCCACCGAATATATAAAAATTGCCTAGATGGGCTTGAACCCTCTCCGTTCACAGGACCCTTGATGCTGTTATAAAAGAGTAATTGATGGACGTGTAGGAATGAAGGGTTCCTCTGGCCTCCTCGTGCTTTGGCCTGATGATACCATCCATAGCTGCCTTCCATGTCCAGCCTACCAATATGCGAAATAGCCTAGCGCTCAAGTGAGCACTAAGAAGGATGTATTTCTCTGTTCTCGTAATCTCAACGCACCATTCTTGCTGCTCGGCGAACTAATCAACGTATCGACGAGTTACCTGAGGGTATACGGAACGTTGGGGACCACGGACGAGCGAGTCAACTTTCTTTTGCTACCATAGCGGTGTGGAGGTATAGAGTCCCTTGACTTCCAGCCTTGTGGGTTAGGGATGATCTTTCTTCGCTTTCCATCCAAGGAGATCCCGGAGCTTGATACCCATATACCCCGGTCACCGCCTTTCCATCTCTCCTATCTTACGCTCGGGACATTCACACTCGCACAACACCCCCTCCTTCAGCGATACTCCATCGAACCCTACGAACAATACCACTCCACCCTCCCCTCCAGCGCCCGCTCCAGCTCCTCCTTAACCTGTGCCGCAACCTCCCCGTCCTGAATCGCAACCCCAATTTCCTGACTCGTAAACCAGCTCGCGCGATCCATATTGCCGCTCCCCAGCACCACCACCCTCTCATCAACAACCGTGCATTTGACATGGCATTTCACCTCCGGCCCCCTACTCGCTACGGGCTGGAAATATCCAATCGTGAGGGTGCCCACCGCCCGACTTTGTTCGACATCACTACCGGCCCGGAGCGCAGTGTAGCGCCGCCGCAAGCGCCAGACGCACAGCTCTGTGATGGTGCCGGCGGTGAGGAGCTGCTCGAGGAGCATCATGCGGCGGTTCGTGATGATAGTGACGTCCACGCCTCGGGCGAGGGCAGAGAGAAGAGCGGAGAGCACGGGTGGGGAGGTTAGGTTGGGGGTTAGGATATGGATGTGCGTCTTTGCGGTGCTGAAGAGGTGTAATAATGTTGTGTTTAGGGGCGTTGGCGGGGGTGCGGGAGCGGCGAGCGGCCAGGGGCGGAAACGGGGGTTGCGGTGGTGGGGGGAGGGGAGGAGCGTGGTTTCGCATTGTATGTTGTGCTTGTTGGAGGTAGAGGGTGGTGATGAGGTGGAGATGGGGAAGGGGGGCAGGTCATTTCGTCCCCAGGTTTCGCGCCAGAAGGAGAGGAGGGAGGGGACGATGGGGCCGGAGAGGTGGATGCAGCATTCGAGCTAGGACTCCCAGCTGAGGTTGCAGCTCGGTAGAATAGCGTGCTGGCGGTCTATGAGAATGAATTTTGGGTGCAGCACGCCGACGGGGAGGAAGAAGATGCTTTTGACTTGGAGATCTAGACCCTGTAGCTTTGAGGGGCTGGGGAGATGGAGGTGGGAGGCCCATGTTGAGGGGTGGTAGGTGTGGCCTGTGGGGGAGGAGGTGTGTAGGAGTTTTTGGAATAGGGAGCGCGATGAGAACCCGATGCGGATGCGGAGTTTGTTTTGGGGAGAGGGGCGGCGAAGGGCGAGCTCGGAGAGGGAGGTGAGGAGGGTGGAGAGGGCGGATAGGCTAGGGGAGGGGGCCCAGAAGCAGGTTACGAGGAGGATCTCGTGCTTGGCGGTTGCTAGTACTGGGAGTATTGAAGAGGTGAAGATGGATTCGCCGTTGCCAGTTGTGAGGGGACTCGCGTAGGAGATGCTGGTTAAAGAGGGTTCGGAGGTAGTTAGGGAATGGGGATTGTTGGGCTGCGGCCACTCCATCGCAGTAGAAGTAGCTCCTCACCGCTGGGCCGTAGGGTTGAAGAATGCGGCAAAGGCATTGTTGCTTTGGGAGCTTTCGAGATTAATATGTGATCGCGGATCAACTTGTCATAACGGACTGCTGTGAACTGACAAGAAATATCCTTGGTCGCTTTCGGAATAGTGGTCCTTTCAGTATGAGGATCCTAACGTATCCCAAGACAATCGCCCATGATCAGCTTCTAGTCCTATGGATTTTGAGAATCTTTAGTATAGGCCCAATGCTATCTACTGGTGTAGTACTCGAAATCGCTTGGGTACTTTAAGCGACCAGAATTTTCCCGGTTGACGTCCTGGATGTCTTGCAAACGCTACAACACCATGACTCCGTTAGAGACCATCAGACCAGGTAGGACAGACGGGGTACGTTTGCGTAACATCCTTGAAAGCACAAAGAACCGTCTCCATGTGCTCGGTAAGTCTGGAGTTAAGGAATTATTCTTTGACAACATGCGCTCATTCCACGCTCTGTGGCATAGCAAGTAACGTTTTGCACGGGGGTGTAGTAGAATTCTCCAACAGCTTCATTTCATGCTTTCGGTATTTCAGCCGCATATGCCTCGGCGGTTTCTAGAGTTATTCTTGTCACTCGTCAAGTAGCAGGACATGACTTTACGGTGCAGGACATCGTCACCGCGAAGAGGATGTCACCCATTGTGAAGAGAGACACGAAGCGTATGTTGCAATATCGTGTCAATGATCCTTATAAATGGACATTATTGAGGAGCTCCTAGCTATATTGGTCGAATAACAGTGTTTGCAATGCGGGTAAAAACTGACTCAATCACTATTTCTTATACTGCTCATGCTTTAAGATGCCCCAGAGACAGATTATTAGCAACACTTATGGGGCGATAAGAGTAAGTGTAACCAAAAGGTAGCATCCGAAGAGCCACAGCACTAGAGAATGAAGTCTGAACTCTCGACACTTCATTCAAGCGTACATCTATATGTTCCCAGCCGCTGTCTTCTTTCTTGATAGTCTCTCTCTTCCTTCTACACGGTTCTTCAGCTTCTTCAGTATTACAACCCCAGCGACCACGCCCTACCCGATAGCGTAGCCGAAGAAGACCATCTCAGCGACATGTCTCTCGAGCAGCAGATCGATTCGCCCTCCTACCAAGAAGAACAGGATTTGGATACACTACTCGCCCAGGTCCAGTCTTTGGCTGCCAAGGCGGACAATGCAGGCCGCGTCGAGACCTTGGACAAGCTTCGAGACCTCTCCTATTCGATAGAGACGGCCGACGACACAGCGAAGAGATTGTTATACAACGTGAGCACGTATTCCTCTATTTAGACGCTTGGTCGACTAACAGTCATGGCATCAGAATCTCGTACATGCCACGATCCGCGTCGGCATAGATCTTAAACTCTTCGACATTTTGTGTGAAGCCCGTGGACCTTTGGCGACTAAACAGCTAGCCGAGGCTACTGGCGCTGCTCCAGTGTTCTTGGGTTCGTTCATCAAACCTCCCACAGAGTATTAACCTAGACTGACGGGCACTAGGGCGTCTTCTTCGCTACCTAGCATCTATTGCTATTATTGGGGAGATAGGCGAGAATGAATATATTGCCACGAAGATGACCGACGCCATCACTGTCCCCGGCTATAAATCTGGCTTGCTTGTCATGTAAGTATCTATACCGTTCAAACTGGTATGTCGCTTATTTCTCTAGGTTTGACATGATGAATCCGGTATTTCAGGCTATGCCCTCATTCTTCAAAGAATCCGGCTACGCAGATGTTATTGACGTCACCAAGACCCCCTTGACAAAGACCTACAATTTGACGAACAAATCTATGTTCGAGTGGCTGCCAACCAAGCCGGAATGGATGGCCCACTTCAACGCGCTGATGAAAGCATGGGAGCAGAACCAGCAATCGTGGCTCAATGTCTATCCGCTGCAACAAGCATGCCGGAACCGAAAGCGAGAGCAACCACTGTTCGTGGACGACGGTGGAGGCTTGGGCCATCAGGCCATCCGTCTCGCGGAACGTTTCCCAAAGATCGACGGTAGAATCGTGGTGCAGGATATGCAGGGTGATCTCATGGCTAAATTGAAGCACGAGAAGGTCGAATTTATGCAACACGATTTTTTCCAGCCGCAACCCATCAAAGGTAAAATTGTCGTTCCGAGTCCTTTCGTGACTGGAACTGACAAGAGTATCCATAGGCGCTAAGATCTACTACCTGCGCCACATCTTACACGACTGGCCTGACGATAAGTGTATCCTGATCCTGGAGAACCTGAAGGCCGCTATGGCGCCCAATTCGGTCATTCTAATCGACGAGATGGTTCTTCCCAATACTGGTACCCATTGGCAAGCTGCTCAGATGGATATGATCATGATGATCAACCTAGCAGCTAGGGAGCGAAGCGAGAAGGAGTGGAATGCGTTATTAGACGACGCCGGACTACAGCTCAAGAACATCTGGACCTACGATCCAAGTATCCAACATGCTGTCATCGAGGTTGTTTTACCGGAGCGGAAGAGACGCACATCCAATCTCTGAGGTCTCAGCCGCGGTGCGCAGCCGTTGGCGTTCAGCAGGGAGATCAGCAGGCTGGAATGGATAAACGGTACGACTACAGATGGGGTGATCGACTTAGACTTGATTGTGCATGTTAGATGTTGGTGTTGATGAATGATAAACAGCTAAGCCATAGATTACTTCTGTACACCGATATGATAAAGCGTGCTCCCCACTGAAATTCCAAGATGCAAGTTTATACTCAATCAAATTGAGCATTGACATTGTAATCCACACAGGTAAATTGACTTTGAAGGGTTAATTCAGGGGGACCCCACTGTGAACGAGAGCCACCCAAGACCTTGCTTGTAGGGGTCGTTTAGGGGGTATGAGTAGGCTTGGGGACTCCTCGGGTACGAGTACTAAATTCCATTCCAGGGCGGCAAAACCGAAGCCATTCTAGGTGACCTCTAGGGCGCCCTCCAATTAGATAAATCTAGACCCAATCAATACACTACAGCAAAGCGTCCAATCATTCAATAATATCTACTTCCCATCAACCCTTCACAAAGGCCGCACAATCTCCAGCCTCACCTCCCACAATGACATTCACGATCCGCCCCCCCGCGCCCGCCAGTCCACCTTACCACTCCGCCTCCTCCTCCGCCGCCTCCGACGACGACTCCCTCGACTCCGAAGGCGATACCTCCATGCTCCAAACACCCCACCCCAGCAAAGGCGCCAAACTCTCCTCCTCCACCTCCATCATCACCCCCGGCGAGCTCATCACCGACGACCCCCAATGGATGCGGTGCGCCCCTTGCCCCACCTTCCCCACCACCACCCCCACTCCCCATCCTACCCCCCCAAACTAACCCTCCCCCCCCCCCACCAG
>JAABUO010000213.1_pt1 | contig 149239 bp, 150 predicted proteins | sample 5559291 | NCBI WGS metagenome assembly JAABUO01 (sample SAMN10711878, study PRJNA513372) | rock metagenome | isolation source: Antarctica rocks | place: Antarctica: Victoria Land, Finger Mt sud
GCTTCTCATCTGCCCCTGACGGTCAGGATGAAGCGCGGGCATCATGCCGATGGTGTGCTCTGTCTCTAGATAGTTTAAGTAATTCGTTTTCGTGGTTTCAAAAGTTTATGTTAATGATTATGTGATTCTCAGCACATAACTTCTTTCATCTGTTTAGACAATTGAAAAATTGGCGACAGCGATCTACCGAAGCATATAATATACTAAATCGATCGGCAAGTTATAGAGCACAATTGTACGATTAAAACAAGCCCCCATTCGACTCAATAGCTTCACAGATGACTGCGTCGCAAGTCAAAAATCGAAAATCGAAATTTTCCGCGCCCACGCAGGCCAAAATCGGCGGCGAAACGAGAGTTCATCAACGCAGAAGAAAGAATCATCAATTCAGACAGTAATTTGATTGATAAATCGAAGAGCAAACTCACACGAAAAGAACAAGTCATCAATCGACTTCAGAACAGCACAGAAGACTGCGTACTGACGCAAAAATCGAAATCGAACTCTTTTGCGCTTGAAGGTTGCACAGAGAACAACGTTGTTTCAGAGAAGTACAGCGTTTCTTATCAAATCACTATCTGTTTTATCTTTTCTTGATGCGCAAGACAATAAGTCGAGATCAGTCGTTACTATTCTGAGCGAGATAACGCGACTACTTCGATACACGAGATATAAAGCAATTGCATCAAGCATTTTCTATCAAAAAGAGTAATCTAGACTCTTGCAGGCTAGATTTATATCATTTTCATCTGACATAAGTCGATAATAGAAGACGATCTATTGCAGATTTCGGAATAGAAATTGAGAAACCTCTACACTAGAGTTACTGTCTACGTGAAACGCTCTGAATAAGAGATTAAAGAAATATTTAAGTGATGTCAAGTGAATTTTCTAGAAGTTCGAAGCTCGAAACTCGGAAAAACTCTCTATGAAAAGAAATATAAAGAGTCGCTTTATGCGCTCTTTCTCGCCCCGTTTCGCGAATAGTAACGCGGAACTCAGCAGAAGCAATAGCTCGACGTCAGAACTCAAAACGTCAACGATAGAAATCAAAAAGTCAACGTTAGAGATTGAAACAGATCTATGAGACGAACTTAGCATGAGTTCGTCAACAAGCAAACAACTGCAAAACGACATTGTCGATTTATTTCGCAGTCAACAAAAATCGCTCACATCAGCAAATAGAAAAACGCAATACATGTTTAGTTTACTCGATGCATTAATGCTAAATTCACATGCAAATGCGCACAACGACAAGAATACAATCAATCTGCGAAATGTGAATTCGCAGCAAAAAGAGCAAACACGAGCGATTGTGAAATTCAAAGAAATGAAAAAGCGAAAAGTGATGAAAAGTTCGCAAAAAGAAGCTAGCATCGAAGTTAGTACTAGCAAGTGCTACGATGTCATCTCTAAAGAGATGCAGATAAAGAGACTGCGCGAAAGAATTGAATTCGCAGTCAATCAGCTAAGACAAGCAATATCAGAACAGAAAGAGGCTATAAATCATAGCTTAATCTACATTCGAAGAGCATGCGACAAAAGCATAGAAAACTCGATTCAGAAGCAAATTGATCGACTTCAAAGTCAAACAAACAACAAACTGAAGATCATTCTACAATTGATTCAACAAAATGCTGAAAACATCAAAAAGAGAATCAACGCAAAGCAAATGACAGAGAATTCGCAAATCTCGCAGAAGGCACAGATTTCGCAAACGTCGCAAGTCATGCAAAATTCGCAAAAACCAACGCAGAAGCTCACATATGCGCAAAAAGCAGCTCAAGTCACAAGCGCAAATGCAAATGCAAACATAAATGCAAATGCAAATGCAAATGCGAATGCGAATGCAAATGCAGGCGAATGAAACCTGATTATCAAGAAATCCTCGCCAAAATCACAAGAAATATCGTAACGTAAAAAAAGACTCATTGTCAATCCCAAAAATGAGAACTGAACTTTAAAGACGATGAAAATGCGAGATTCGATAAATAACGCATTGAAAAAGGCGAAAATCGATCTAATAGTCATCATGATAGTCAAAACGCAAAAGAAAAACAACATTGCTCTGACAGTCTCGAAAAAATACATCGCAGATGTCTTACTAGCGTAAAGAGCAATATGAGAGCATGTTTTTGATGTTAAAAGCATTAAGAAAGACGAGAAATGACACAAAATAGTAATACACAGTCTGAAAATCGAAATCTTCAACACGGAAACTGAAATGGAAAATCTAAAAACTGAGCTAGAGTCGTACAATCCCGAATTGAAACTAATAATCAATTCTATATGATTATCGAAGAGCGAAAATCGATCACGAAACAGACATGCATCGACGATCTTAGCATTTAGAACCGAAGCAGAAGCGCAAAGACATCTGAAAAAACGACTCTTAGCTGCGAGATCGACATATCAAACAGTCGAATATCGAGACTATCGATCAAATGATCAATGTCAAAAATGTCAAACCTTCAAGCATTTACAGAACAAATGTAACAGATCATCAAGATGCTTGTACTGCGAGCGAAATCATCAGATCTGAAAGCATAAATGTCAATTACCTACGTGCGAAGACAAGCAATCATGCAATCACACGATTTCTAGATGCTGCAACTGTCAAAATGCGCACTTCGCAAACAGCGTAATGTGCGAAACATATCAGACAGCTCAGTCTATTAGCTCACAAAAAGATCATCTAGTCACGGAATTGTAATGAGTATTGCACTCGAAATGTCACAAAACAACGCAAATGACGAAAGCTTTGCAAACACGTTGAATATTCAAATTCTACAGCACAATTGCGCAAGATCAACGCAAATTATGCATGCATGCATGAAATTTGCGAAAAACAAGACAGATATTGTTATACTACAAGAATCATGAATGAAAGACGAAAATATAACAATTTCACATTCGTCGTTTATTTGCATCAAATCAAATGTTCAGAATACTCGTGTTAGAGTACTGATATTTGTTGCGAAAAACGCAAAGAAATTTACATGCACATCAAGATCAGACATAGTCAATAGCGAAGATATGCAAGCGATATTAATAGCGAACAATAAAATTCAGAAAGGAATTTTATTGTTCAATATTTACAACGAAAAGTCACAAAACGCAGATGACGAGCAATTATACACGATTGAGCGAGAATTAGCAAAAGTTATGCTAAATTCTGAGCAAAAAGTTATTATTGTCGAAGACTTTAATGCACATCATAGCTGATGAAACGCAAAAATTTCAAACTCTATTAGAACGAAAGCGTTAATAAATTGAGTAAATTTACATAAGTGCGACCTGATTAACACTTCTGATATAGACACATATCACAGCTATTCGAGTCAGTCAAGCTCGATACTTGATTTAGCATTCGCATCAAAGAATATGCGCAATCACATCAAGAATTGACATATAGATGAGAACGCAGACACAGAATTCGATCATGAAGTAATTCTATTTACAATAGTTACGAAAAAAGTAAAGTTGGTCGAAAATTCGTTGAACGCGTCATACAATCTGCAAAAAGTCGACTGAAAAGACTTTGATGAGCATTTGCAAAAGACGAAAGACAAAATGATTGTCAAGATGCAAAGAATCACGAGTTTAGAAGCAAAAGTCATTTATTTGACTGAATGCATCAAGAATACAGTGAAATTATTCGTATTTAAACAGTCAATATGCGTAAGATCAAAACTCTGGTGAAACAATGAGCTCATCGAAATGCGAAAGACGCTGTCGTCAAAAAAGCGAACCTGAAAAAGATGCAGAAATGACGACGCATGAGCAGAGATAGTGCAAATGCGAAATTCGTACCATGATGCAATAAAGCTGATCAAAAATCAATTCTGAACCAATTTTTTGAACAACGTCGAAGGGAAAGAAGTGTTTCAGACATACAAGTTCACTAAATCACGTCTAATCGAAAAGCTACCCTCGATACAAAACTCGCAAAAAGAATTGAAGATCGAATTCAATGAAAAGTGCGAGACATTTCTGAAAGCAATGTACTCATCACCTTCGAAAATTCAAACCAATGAAGAATTACTATCGAACGAAAGTATACAGTGATCAAGAGTTATCGAAGGGAAAATCAAGCACGCTATTAACTTCTCAGCACTCAGAAAAGCATTCGAACCAGACGATATGTCATTCGCAATCATACAGCGAGCGTACAAAACTATATCGAAAATCTTCAATTTAGTGTATTCAGATTTGATCGAAAACGACTATCATTCGAAGATATAACGCGAAGGCACGAGAACTATTCTAAAAAAATCAGACAAGTTGAATTATTCAATTTCGAAGGCATACAGAATTATTACGCTGCTAAACTGTTTAGGCAAAGTAGCAGAAAAAATAATAGCAGTGCGACTGTCTTAAACAGCTGAAATTAACGATAAGCTGCTGAATTTTAATCAAATGAGAGGCAGAAAACAAAGATCAGCTATAGACGCAGTACTAAACCTAGTACATGATGCGCAAATGGCGAAAAGTTGAGGAATCACGCTTATCTGTCTACTTCTAGATGTCAAAGAAGCCTTTAATCATGTTACGTTGAAACAGCTGATCAAAATATTGATTAAATTGAAAATATCGATCAATTTAATCAATTGAGTAAAATTTTTCTTACAAAATCGAGTTATTGACTTAGCATTTGACGACGAACGTCAGAAACCAAAGAAAATAAGCACAGAAATATCACAAGACTCATCTATCTCGCTCATTTTATTTCTAATTTATATTCGATACTTGTTTTCAAAGATTCGCGCAAAGTTCGAAAATTTACAGTCACTCAGCTATATTGACGACGTGACGCTATACATTAAGGGAAGGAATATTGACAAGAATGTGAAAATGCTGGAAAACGCAGCAAAAATCGCTTTCACATGAGCTGAGAACAACGCAGTGCAATTCGATGACTCGAAATCTGAATTGATACACTTTGAAAGTCACAAGACGACACTCAATCAAATGATTATTCTACTCAATAACACGATCATAAAATCAAAGACATGCGTACAATGACTAGAAGTCTGACTGAATCGAAAGCTCAACTTCAAAGTTCATGTGCAAACGAAAATCGCGACAGTCACAAGAACGCTACACTCGTTGTTTAGATTAATGAATAGCGAGTGAGAACTAAATGTCAAATCAGGAAAGCAGTTATATCTGACATGCGTCACGTCTATTAGCGATTATGGCGTCGAAATATGGTGAAATAATCAAAAAAGCTACTTAGTCAAATTTCGCAAACTGCAAAACGCTGCATTACGGAAAATTCTGAATGCGTTTCGAACATCATCGATAGATGCTATGCAAATAGAAGTCGAAATCTCGTCGATGAAGATGCGACTAGATCAAAAGTGCAAGAACTATGCAATTCGAATAGTTGAGTTATCGAAAAAACACTCTATCAGAAAAAGAACATCTATTTCATACTCATTTCAATACTCTACTGAATTGAACCTAGATCTAAACGCATCGAAATACCTGGACTGGAACGAGACGAAGACGAATTTACCTCGAAAAGTCAAGAAGTGCAAAGACAGACTCACGCAGATATATCGCATATTGAACAAAGTGCAAAAAACACTGAATTCAATAAAAGAAATCGAAATTTCTCACTTCAAGAAACCGTGAAATCAAGAAATCGAGCATTTAGCAAAAATTCAAACCGAATTTGCAAAAAGCGAAACTCACGAAACGGTCAATACGCACTACAGGGAACTAGAAAGAATTACCAAAAAGGCGAAAAACATAGTGATGTATATCGACGCATCGCAAATTCGGAAAAAGATAGCAGAGATCGAAACAGAAACTGAAACGACAGTGATATTCACGCATGAATTCGTCAGATTCAGCAAAGCGACAAGCGTTTCTGACAAAATAACCACAACGAAAGCGGAACTGCAAGCTATTAGCGATGCAATCGCAATATGCAGCGAAAAAGCACTCAAAAACAGCGAAATTTGAGTGTACATGAACAGTCAAATGACTTTGCAAAGACTAAACGCAAAGAGCAACGTCAATGCGAAGTTATTCGATGACATACGACAAAACTTGACCAATTTACGTCAGAATCAGTGTCAAATTCGCATACAGTGAATATCAAGTCGCAAGAGCATTATAAAGAACGAAAAAGCAGATCAATTGATCAAAAGCGCTGCTCAAGAATTATCAGTTATCGGCAACACGAAAGCAATCATCATAAGCTTCGTCAAAAAGCAGATTTGCAAAGAGGCGAAATTACAATGATTAAATGTCTGGAAAAGCAGCATCAAGAAGGGAAATCAGTATCGAAAGCACATATCGGACGTGAATCTAAGTCAGAAACCACTAAAAGAGCTTAGAAAAATCGATAGACTAACGTTTTCAACCTTTATTGAGTTGAAAATGGAACACGACTATTTCAAGAGCTATTTGCATCGATTATCAGAGAATAATTCGAACAAATGCTATGAAATATGCAATGCGAGTCAAACGTCAGAGCATTTACTACTAAATTGCAAGCATTATAGGTTAGAGCAGATAAAGCTTAAGGAAAAGGCTCAGCTCAAAAACACAGACATCATATTGACGCTGTTCGTCATCAAAATCGGAAGAATCGCAACACTAGAGTATTTGAAAAATACTCGAATTGCGACGAGAAAATGACTATTAGAAACGAAAGAGTAGAACGCGAAGAGTGCGAAGAGACGAAGAAAAATGAGAGTACGATTGCGAGAGTTTGAGCGAGAGCGCTTGTATGCGCAAACTATCGGTGTGATTGATCAACGAGAAGATATAAAGCAGCGACTTTGATCAGATTACATGTAACTTAGCATACATACAGCGCCTAGACAGTGTCATAGTCATAGACTGCATGCACTTAATGAAGAAATAAAAAAAAACCTTCTTTCATCTAGTGAAAAACTCATCATCTCAATCAAGAACATGCATATACATTAACAAATATTTAAGATTCAATCAATGAGTAGTAAAAACAGCTGAATCAGACATTTGCTCAATCAAAATATTAATTTGCAACGTAAATGATAAAACATAAGCGCTAAGACTTCTAAACATCTACAATTCATGCTCATTGTTTACTAAATTCATAAAAAAATCTTCAATCATTTTTCATTTGAATGAACTACTCAAGAATGACTGTGAATAACTGATTATAGAAGATTTTAATCTAAATCATTCTTATTGAGAAAAGCGAAGATGCTTTACTCATCATATGATGATTAATACTCTACTAAACATCATTACAAACATAAGATTGAAATTATTGCTGAAATCAAACACTATTACTTGTGAAGCTCATAATCAATTTATGATGATTGATTTAGTCTTTAGCAGCGAGAAAATACAGTTCATGATACGCAAGTGCGAAGTACAAATTGATCTGCATCAAAGATCGAATCATCTTTCAATCATTACAGAACTATGTTTACAAACAATTTCAGTGCAATTCTCAATTCAATGACTTTGAAAGAAAATGAATACAGAAACATTGAGTGCTTATTTGTGAATACATCTATCTTTGAATCACTCTCTAGATGACAAGATTATGATGAATGACAGAGTGTGTAAGATTATCAGAGTGCTACAGAAGATTATTAAGAAATCTACTTTCTTGACAAAGTTATTAAATTAAGCAAGAGACTTTTGAAATCAAAGCTGCTTCGAAGTAGTAATGAAATCAAGATGACTGTAAATCATATGAAAAATGTAAGACACATTAGAAGTGTGAAATAAATATCTGAAGTATAATGATCATAAAAACAAGATCATATGACAAATGAAATGTGTATACTTCAGATCACAAATGCATGAGCTGAGCAAAGCATTTAAATCAACATGATGCTTTGCAAAATGAGCTAGAATTGAAAGTCAATTATTTAAAAAGCTTTCTCAGTTTTCATCATTGAAGCGAAGCAACATCAATTATATGACAATGATGTTCAAGAAAAAAATCAAGATATTACGAGAAAAGTTCTTTCTTTCATCTTCTCAAGCGAATGTCAACAACATCGCAAAGTCATTCATATCTTTAACAGTCTCATTCAATTCATGCATCATAAAAGATGAAGTGAAACAGATAATCAAATGAGTAAAAGCAGACAAAGCATCAGATGCTTCAAATATTTCAAACAGAGTGCTTCAAGCAAATCTTGCAGAACTGATTTCAGTACTGACAAGTTTATTCAATGCATGCATAATACATAAGTATCATTTGAAGCAATTTAAAAAGACTCAGACAATAGTACTACATAAATCAAAGAAAAGTGACTATATCAATTCAAAGATATATCAACTCATTGCTCTGCTTAATATCATGAGCAAAGCTCTGAAGTCAATCATGATCAAAAGACTGAGTGATATAATTAAGACTTATCACATGTTATTTAATGCTCAAATGAGAGCAAGATGCAAGTAATTCATGATCTTGACATTAAATTTACTGATAAATCAAGTTCATACAGTATGAGATTGCAAAATCAAATACGTAGCGTTTATGCTAAGTTTAAACATCATTGAAGCATTTAATTGAGTCTTATACATCAGACTTCTGCATATGCTGAAGATGAAAAGAACATCAAGCTACATAATTGAATGAACATGCAGCTTTCTAGAAAATTGAAAGACTTCGCTAATATTCAATGAATAAATAAGCGTTATGTGCAAGATAAACGCAGACATATTTCAGAGATTTTTCATTTCATTTATTCTCTTTCTATTCTTCAACGTAAGTTTAATAAAAAAATGCAAAGCATTGAGAATCAAAGTTGAAGTGCTCAACTTCGTAAATAACATTAACATTCTAGTCTATGACAGATTCATTGAAGAAATCTGCAGAATGCTGAGTAAAACATATAACGCATGCGCGAAATGAGCTTGCACTCATGACGCAATGTTTGCATCAGAAAAGTACAAACTTACACATTTCATTAGAAAATTGAAGAGATTCAACATGATGATTAGCATACAGATAAAAAGCTCAGTTATTAAGTCAAAATCAGATGTATGAGTTTTAAAAATTCAACTGAACATGAAACTACAATGAAGTGCACATCTTCAACAAATAGAAGTGAGTCACGTTATAAGAATGCTGACACTTAGTCATCTTGAAGTTTTCACATGAGAAGCAATCTTCACAAAGATGAGACAAGTATACTCAGCAGTAATGAGATCAGAAATAGCATTTAAAGCATCAGTTTGATATCAGCATGACAAAAAAGAAGAATTGTTGAACAAAGAATGCAAATTAGAAACACTTCAAAATTAGATTTTGCATCATGTGACAGAAGTATTCAAAAAAGTAAGCATTGAAACTTTAAAGACAGAAATGTACACAAGCTCGCTACATATTCATCTGAACATGCTGCAAGACAAGATCACGCTATGCAATCAAGTTAATGATTAAACATAGAAGATCAGACAAGTATGCAAACTAATATGCATTCATCTGATGAAAGTTAATCACGTCATTTCTTACTTATTCATCATCAAGAAAATAATACTTCTGAATGTTTTCATTCAAGAAGATGCAAAGATACAGTCAAGATGCAGATGATACATTTTCTTCTTCATAATAATTTCAACAAGCAATAACATTGCAATAGCACAATATCACAAAGATCAATGAAATCAATAATGAGAAAAGTACAGAAAACATGTCACAAACATCAATGCAATTTCAGCACAAAGATTGCATCTGAGCAATAAGATGATAAAGATGCGTGATGATCTTCAGAAAGCAGAAAGCACTCTTATAATGCATATCAGAATTGAATGCATAGATTTGAACATTTATCTACATTCTAGAAACATTTCAAACATGAATAGCTTGCGATGCAACTGCAAATAAAGTCATCAGATAACAAAGCATGTACTCATGCATTGCTTGAATTGATTACATTTGCAATTAAGAATGTTATAAAATGCTGACTTTTCAAACTATCAAATAATCATCATCATCATAAAAAGTCTCAAAGCAGTAGCAAAGATGATGATGAAAATGAAGCTCTTGAAGCAATTTAAAGTGACTAGAACATTTGTTCTTTAATGTGTAATCAACGCGAACAAATTTGATACATAGTTTCAAAACTCACTGTTTCAACTGCGTGAAGTAATCATATAAACTGTGAGTGATTTTCTATCTCAAAGAGTTTTGTTCACTCAATACAAATAACATAAAGTTTCTGATAAGTTGATTTAATTGATGTCACAAAAGTGTATGAATTTATTATTATTGAACAATCACAACGCGCGCAAAACGAACTTTTGAAAAGAGCATTATAAACAAGAGAGAAAAGATTGAGTAGAGAGATAGACGATGACGAATCGCATGAGCAGCAGTAATGCTGATTCAATGACGATTGCGAGCAACGTTGACTCGTCGCAGAGAGACAGCGACGCGAGATCTAAACGCTCATGCAATGACGAGATGAAAATTATCAGCATCATCGATCTACTAACATAGACATTGACGTTAGAGAAAGAGAAGAGCAAAGATCACTCATGAAAAGAAGTGATCTTAAAGCTGATTCGACGTCTTCGAAACATTTCAGAAAGAAAGATCGAAAGTCAAGACATGTTCATCGCGAAGAATGTACAGAAGTTGAAGACATTCATTCAACTTTTTAATAAACAACTACAAACATAAGAAAATACGCGTTTCACATTCAAAACATCATCATGAGTCGATGTAGCAAGAGAAGAAGCGACAATCGAGAAGCAGCGACTCAGAGACGATCTGTCATCGCTTCGCAAGAAACGTGAAATTCTAGTGAAAATAGTGAATAGAAAAGAGATGAAAGAGATACAAAAGAGATCGATCGATCAGATCTTTCAAGAAATCGCAAGCATGTCAACTACGCAACGAGATCTAATAGTGTCGCTTCGCAAGCTTGAAAGCGAAGACATTGCACTTCACGTGATGAGTTCGAAAGCTCGAGCAGCTCTAGAAAAGTTTCAGGCATGAGTGAAGAAAATCGCAAGCTCAGCGCATGTAGTGCGTAGAAGCTTCGCGATATTAGCTCATGATGTACACATCACACTGAACACAAGCAATCAGAAGACGATTACCAAAAGACTGGTAAAGAACAACGCGAGACTTCATGAAGATCTAGAGATGCTAAGAATAGCTTGACTCAAGAAGATAGTTGAAAGTGAAAAGACTCACTCATCACTCATCGTAGAGATCGCGATTGAAACGATGATGAATCGACTGCTAGACGTAGACATGCTGAACTCGTATCAAGAATGCTCATGCGAATTGTTTGAAAAGAACTGTTGTATCACACAATGCTATAGATGCTTCGATTTTGATTATATAGCTAGATTCTGCAAAAACGAAGAGTGCTACTTCAAATGCGCAGACAAACATCACATCGAAGAGTGCGCTGTGTCAATGAATAGAAGACGATGCGTGAACTGCAACGATAGTCACGAACTCTGAAGACGCTCATGCTTTAAGTGAAAACTACAGATAAAGCAATCAGAAGAAATCTTTTGAAACAGATCGATCAGATATCTCGAAGCGTCGAAAGACAATCACTCATTCTCTTCTTTCTTTTGAAACTTCTTGAGTTCAATGAATCTCATGAGTTCAACGAACTCATCAAGTTCAATGAACATCTCGACGAAGACAAGCAGTCGAGACGTCGACGAGTCAACATGACAAGTGATGAAAGTCAAGAAGAGATGAGTCAATCGCTCTTCATGCGTGATTAGCGACTCAGAAGACATAACGTCTGAACAGACACAGAAACATCAAATCAGAAAATGCGAAAGATTCTCAACGACTAAAAGCATACAAAAAGCTGTCTCTGTGCAGAGTCAACAGCAGCTACAGATATCTCTATGACGAATCAAATCTTTCTGCAAATTCTACAGTACAACATCAGAAAGTCATTGAAAATTCAGAAATCATTTTTGATAGACAGAGAAGTTCGTAAATTTGACATAATAGTCATTCAGAAACAAGATCGCAACATCAACGTTTCACAGACGTTTAGCTCGACTCACAACTTCTTTCATTTAGTGAAAGACTCATCATCTCAAGCAAGAACATGCATTTATGTCAACAAGCGTCTAAAACTCGATCAATAAACAATGAAAATCATTGAATCGAACATTTGCTCAATCAAGCTACAAACTAGCAACTCGAAAGACGAGATACAGACACTACGACTCATAAACATCTACAATTCGTGCTCACTGTCTATTATCTTCACAGAAGAATCATCTACTATTTCTCGTCTGAACAAACTAATCAAAGATGATTGCGAACAGCTAATTGTAGAAGATTTCAATCTGCATCACTCACACTGAGAAGACAGAAAATGCTTTACTCGTCACACAGCGACTGATGCTCTACTAGACATCATTATGAACGCAAGACTAAAGTTACTGCTTGAATCAGGCACAATTACTAGAGAGACTCACAATCAGCTCACAACAATAGATTTAGCGTTTGACAGTGAGAAAATACAGTTCATGATACACAAATGCGAGATGAGAACTGATCTGCATCAAGAATCTGATCATCTTTTCATTGTCACGAAGCTGTGTCTACGCACATTCTTTATGCAGCTCACGACTCGTCGATTATGAAAGAAAATGAACACAGAAGCACTAAACGCTCATCTAAGAATACATCTTCTCGTCGATCGTTTTCTCGATGACAAGACAGCGATAAATGACAGAGTAGTTGAGATCATTTATGCATTACAAAAAGTCATCGAGAAGTCTACTTCTTGAGCAAAGTCGTCGAATTGAGCACGAGACTTCTGAAATCAGATCTGCTCGAAAGTCGTGACGAAATCGCGACGACTACGAGTCGTATGAAAAACGCAGAGTACTCTAGAGACATGAAATGACTATCTGAAATACAACGATCACAAAAACAAGATCATTAAAGAAGCAAAATGTTCACATTTTAAATCACAGATGCATGAGCTGAGCAACGAATTGAAATCGATTTGACGCTTCGCAAAATGAGTCAGAATCGAAAGTCAACTACTCAAGAAACTTTCGCAGTTTTCATCATTAAAGAGCAACAATTTCGATCACATAGCAGATTCATTCGAAGAAAAAACAGAGATTCTACGAAAGAAGTTCTTTTCATCATCGTCTCAGACAAACATCAGCGACATTTCGAAGTCGTTTATATTGCTGACAGTGTCGTTCAATTCAGCTCTATCACAAGACGAGATGAGATAGACGATTCAACGAGTAAAAGTTGACAAAGCGTCAGACGCATTTGAAATTTCAAATAAAGCGCTTCAAGCGAGTCTAACAGAACTGACTTCGATATTAATCAGTCTGTTCAACGCATGTGTAACTCACAAATATCATTCGAAGCAGTTCAAAAAAGCTCAGACAATAGTACTACGCAAATCAAAGAAGAGCGACTACATCTATTCAAAGACGTATCGACTCATTGCTCTGCTAAACATCATGAATAAGACACTGAAATCAATCATGATCAAAAGATTAAGTGACATTGCTAAGACTCATCACATGCTTTCGAACGCTCAAATGAGAACGAGACGCAAGTAATTCGTGATCTCAGCGTTAGATCTACTAGTAGATCAAGTACACGCAGTATGAAGCTGCGAAATCAGATACGTGATCTTCATGCTTAGTCTAGACGTCGTTGAGACGTTTAATCATGTCTCGCACATCAGACTTCTGCACACTCTGAGAATGAGAAGAACATTGAACTACATAATCAAATGAACTTGCAGCTTTCTGAAAGACAAAGAATCATCGCTGACGTTCAATGAACAAATCAGCGCGATGCGACGAGTAAATGCTGACATATCGCAAGAGTTTTTCATATCATCGATTCTCTTTCTATTCTTTAACGCAAGCTTAATCGAAAAATGCGAAGCTTTAGAAATCAAAATCAAAGTGCTTAACTTCGTAAATGACATCAATATTCTGATCTATGACAAAATCACAGAATCAATCTGCAAAACACTGAGTCAAGCACACGACGTCTGTGCGAAATGAGCTCGAACTCATGACGCTACGTTCGCTTCAGAGAAATACGAACTCACACACTTTATTCGCAAGTCAAAAAGATTCGACATGACAGTCAGTTTATGCATAGAAAACTCAATAATAAAGTCGAAATCGAACGTATGAATTCTCGAAGTTCAACTGAACACGAAACTACAATGAGATTCGCATCTTCGTCAAATAGAAGCAGATCACGTCATCAAGATGCTTATGCTTAGTTGACTTGAGATCTTCATCTGAGAAACTACATTCGCAAAAGCAAGACAGATATACTCAGCGATGATAAGATCAGAAATGACGTTCGAAGCATCGATATGACATCAACGCAATAAAGAAGAAGAATTGTCGAGTACAAAACAAAGACTAGAAACTCTTCAGAATCAAGCGTTGTGTCATGTGATCGACGTCTTCAAGAAAGTAAACATCGAAACGCTGAAAGTCGAAACATATACATCTTCGCTACATGTTCATCTGAACAAGCTACAGAATCAAGTCACACTACGCAGTTGAGTCAACGACAGAACACAGAAGACTCGATGAGCATGCGAGATCATACATGCTCGTCTGATAGAAACTAATAGACTCATTTCTCGCTTCTCGATCTAAAAAAAAATAACGTTTCTGAACGTTTCAATTCGCGAGAGAGCAAAGATACAGTCTAGACGCAGACAACTCGACTTCTTAACATCGACTCAAACAAGTGAACGTGCAATCGCACAGTTTCATAAAAGTCAATGAGATCTTCGATGAGAAAACTACAAGAAATGCATTGCAGACATTAACACATCTTTCGCTCAAAGATCTCATCTATTCAAGAAGTCAGTAAGAATGCATGATGATTTTCAGAAGATCAAAAGCATTCTTGCAACTCACATCAGAATTGAACGCATAGAGCTGAATGTCTATCTGCACTCAAGAAATGTATCGAGCGCGAATAGTTCTCGATGCGACTGCGAATGAAGTCATCAGACAGTCAAGCATATTCTGATAAACTGTTCGAATTGAACGCATCTTCGATTGAATATGCTACGAGACATTGACTTCACGAACTATCGAATCATCGTCTCAATCACGAAGAATCTCAAGACAACAGCGAGAATGATGATGAAAACAAAGCTGCTGAAGCAGTTTAAAGTAGCAAGAACACTCATTCTCTAACGTGTGATCATCGCGAACAAATTTGGTACAAAGTCTCAGTTTTATCGTCTCGACTGCGTGTAGCAGTCGTATAGACAGCGAGCGATTTTATACCTCAGAGAATTTTGTTCACTTGACACACATAGCATAGATCTTTCTCATGAGTCGATCTAATCGATGTCATAAAGATGTATGAATTATTATTATTATTATTATTATTATTATTATTTATAAATTCTGTAATGCTGACTTGTAACTTAATGTCATTGCATATATTCAAAAAATTTACATTGTAGAATAAATATAATATTAAAGACAGTGAAGATTCTTGTGATATATTTACATTAACATTATACTTCTTAAGTATATAATTTTTTATAATCAGAGTAATGCATTGCTCTTTTAGAAAGTCTTTCACTCAATTAAGTAAAAAAGTAGAAACTTTTCTTTTTTTATGTTATGAAGTAAAGCTGATAATGAGATTCATTTATACATGATGTTAACTATGAATCTTTTAATTCTATTCTGTTTTGAATAGAAGTCAGAAGAGTCAAGAGATTTCAATTTGATGCATTTTGAATGATGTTAAAATGTTACGTGATCAGAAAAGTCATTGTGCAGAGTTTTCACTCACACGACAACATTTTCTTCTAACAGTTACAATCAATCTACAAAGAAGATTAATGACATGTCAATGTCAGTAAAAGATGAAAAGATACTACTAGTAAAATAGTCGATTCAAATAAAGAGTCTGAAAGTCATGACTACAAATGATCAAAGAATTTGCAACTTGTTGACTGCATCGATATTGAAACATCTTCATCACATTAATAATGTTGTCAAGTAATTGATGAAAAGATATCAAATAGAATAAATGAATCAGATGATGAGTCTTGAGTTTGTGATTACATGTGTTCAAAGAAGTAGTGACTCGTCAATCACGCTGATATACTGAGAAAGCTTAAGCTCATCTTCTTTACTTGATGTCAAGTCATACATCTATCTACGTGAAAAATTGAGAGCACATGAGAATGATCAGAATGCATCTCTACTATTGATCAGCTAAGCATTGAATGATTGCGATTGCACGTCTATATTAACAATCTATTCAACGTCTACGTGACATAAGTCAAATCAAAAGAAGAAAAGAGTTATTCAATATAATCACACTTTATCTTTTCATCATGCGCATCTCTCTTTCATCACACATTTCTCTGCTCAATGAATAACAATCATTAAGAAAGAGAACACAGTTTCTGTGTTACAATTATGAGCATCACGAATGCAAAGAAACGTCTTTCATCTTTGAATTAAAAATCGAATCAAAACATTGTTGTATAAAATATCGTCAATGAAGAGCAGAGCAAAGACAATGTGTTACAATAAACAGCACAGACACTCATAAAAGTTTACTCAAGCATCATGCGCTGAATAAAAGCTATAGATTCATTATTGATAACACAGTGTCAATTTTATTCTTTCAACGATATGAAGTTGTTGTGTAGTTGATGAGTGATTTTCTTCTTCAAAGAATTTTGGTTATTTAATACACATAGCATAGTTTCTCTCATAAGTTGAGTCTAAATCAATGTTACAAAAGTGTATGAATTCAAATCAAATCAAATCAAATCAAATGTTATGAAGTAGTTGAATATGCAACACATTGTTGAAGACTTTAAATATATTTAAACTCAGCAATAAGACTATTTTTTTCTTTTAATCACTTCATATTATGTAAACTTTCTTTATAATCATTTGCAATATTATATTAATCAATCATTATCTTCTGATTTTTATCTGCATGCTTGATAGCATGTCATGCATTTCAAAATGTGTTGCAGACGTTTCAAAATTATTGATTTCAATACTTTACTTAATATATTTAAAAACACTATAAATTTAAATGTTAAAAACTTTAAATAATCTTTCTTTTCATATTTGCATAATATTATCATGATCATCTTCTTGAAATGAAATGATTATATGCTTTTCTGAATACATTTGTTGAATAAAAATCTTATTTACTTCAAGATGCTGCATGTTAACTGTTACAATGCTTAATTAATTATCTTATTAATGCTTAATATCTTGTTAGAAATTACTTTGTACGTTGCTTTTATTATTTTGCACTTCATCACTATCTTGTCATTCTCAATTAATGATGAGTAAATGAATTTTTCAATGTCATTCATGAATATTATTAATAAAGAAAAAAAGTGAGCTTAAAACATAATTTTAACTTTATTTCTTGTCATAACTGCAATAACATCATGATACTTTAGCAATAATATAATAATTTAAGTTAACATTTTTATCATTAAATTTCTTACTCACTTTATCATACTGAAGAGTCTTTTTGTAAAGCTTTCTAAAGTTTGCATCATTGCATGAAACTTATTTTATTTAAGTTTTTTTTTAAATTTTATTCTTTTTATTGCATGCTTTAATATATGCTTTTCACTTGCAAAGAATGCAACATTCATGATGTAAGTGTTTTATTTTCTTAATTATTCTGATGTATTTTGCTGTTTATTTCAATTTGACTCACTTATAAAATCTTACTTATAAAGTGAATTTCTTAATTATATTCTTCAATAAATTGAATAACTTTATTGTATACTCATTAATGTATTAACATTTTATTAACATGTTTAATAATGATTTTAAAAGTAGTTTCTTTATAATATCATTAAACTTTTTCAATTTCATAAATTTTCAATTTCATTTTAAATGATATTACAACTTTTCTTGCATTTTAAAATTTAATGTTATTTTAATAAAAAAATGTTTAAATGAATTCTTTATTTTCTCATTAATGTTGCAGTATAACAGTTTATTCATCATTTTATCAATGATAAATGATAAATGAATCATAGTTTGAACATTCTGATAATCTTTGATTATGATATTTTGTAAAAGCGCTTGTGAGATGCTGACTGTGCATATAATGTTCAATAAATCATTTCACAGCAAATGCTGTTAAAAATATAAAAATATCTTTTAAAATAAATGATGTAAATTGAAATCTTCAATTATAATGCTTTCACTTTGCATGTGCAAAGTTTGCTTTATCATTGAAAGATTACTCTTGTCTTTTGTTTTATTGTGACTGTTTGAAAATAAGTTGTATACTTCATGAATGTTGATGAGTTCATGCTTCATCTCATGATCATTAAAGTAAATCTGAAACATTATCATTTTTACATTCTTGAAGTATCATATGCTATGTTAATTATTACTATCAATGCATTTGTTGATATAAAAGCATGTTTTTTCATCATTGTTTTTAAACTTGAAGCTTGCATGACTTGAACTGTACATCTTTGCTTCAACATAATGTCTTCATAATTCTTGTATTATTAATAAATTATACTTCTTTATCTTTTCTTTCTGCAATAATGTTATCATCATCTTACTTTTAAGTTGTGAACGTTGTACTGCAGTATTTCTAACTCTTGTTGTATTATCATTATAGTTTCTCATGAGTGTTATTTATATGTATTGAGTTCTTGATTCTCTTTATAAACTGCATGCTTGTTGATGATGACATCATCTCGCTGTTGCTGCTTTGATTTATCAAGACAATTTAACTTTGCAACAAGTCATCTGAGCATCTTTTTTTAATCAGTTGTTGTATCATGCTTTCACTCATCATCACAAGTGTGTTTTGCAATCTACTTGTCTGCAATGATCTTCTCTGTAATGTAATCTTGCGCTTCGTTCTTTTGTTCGCTGCATGAGTGAAAATTATCACTTCTTTTGAAAATAGTGAAGAGAACATTGCTCTTCGTGCTTTCGTTGTCTTGACTGTGTGATAAATGAGCTTCGTCTTCACTGTCATTCTGACTTTCTTCTTCTCTCTCTGTCTTTTGAAACATTTTCAATCAAACGTCTTATGTGTTTTCTTGCACGCTTTGCATTTTCACTTCGCTGAGTTCTTCTAATGCAAACAGCTCTCGAAGCGATGATCTTGTGCACAGTGAGCGCAGCGTTTCTTCTTCTTGCATGCATATGTTAAATGTTTGTATTTCTGACATTTCATGCATTATCTCATTCTGCTTTCTGTGTCGTAGTATTTCGCTATTTTTATGTTCAATTCTCACCTTCTGCGAAATAAGTTAATAACTGCGAGACCTCTTGCTATTTTGGCCCAGATGTCTGCTTCTTGAGCGTGTTTCCCCTCTTTATTTATTTTTTCCAGCCTATCAGCTGATTTCTTCGGCCTCTTCACCAGTGTGCTGATGTCGCTGCGCTTCGTCGTCGCGGTAGCTTCGCTGGTCCGCCGCGTCAAATTCTCTATCAGGATGAGCAATTTGCTCAATTTCGTCATTGAAACCATTCCGGACGCGTTTTTCTCCTTCGATTCATAGAGTTCGCTTATTCTTTGCCTCTTCATCGTCATATCCGCCGCGATTTGGGTTGTGCCACGTTTGGGCGTACTGAGTGCGCCCCTTCCACTCGTCGGCGTCGCGCCGACTGCGCCCACCTGACCATGACGGTCGAGATGGATCACAGGCTTCATTGCCAGCGGTGTTTTCTCTCGTCTCTCTTGTTTCTGATTGATTTTATTAATTTGGTTCGTTTTTTCTCGTCTTCCCATGAGAGACAACTCGAGAGTGTAAATATTGGTTTTCAAAAAATCTTTCTTTATATGAAATGTCTATCGTTCAAAAGAAGCGTTTATTTGAGTGTATTTGTATTATGAGAACGGGTTATCATATAATGCTAAGGTAGTTCAAACCATCAGTGGCCGTCGTTATAGCCTATGCATGAACAACAACAGATTAGATTGTCTTCATTAACTGATCTGGTCACTAGACGATATATACTCGAAGCCTCGGCCTGCATCTTCTTGGCTACTGCTTCTTCACTCATGAGCATCATAATTCGGAGCTATCGACTGCTTTTTCTTCCTTTTCGGTTTCGTTACCTGAACCACTTTTGCGCCAATTGGGCTGTCAACGCCAGTCCCATCTTCCGGGCCCACCCCAGATTCCGAAACCATTACTTCTTCCGGAACTCCGTCCTTCCTTCTCTTCCTTCTTTTCTTTTTAACCAGCGTGCCTTCAGGGGGAATCTCATCTGCAGCTCGGACTCGCTCAGAGGCACGCTGCATTTCCAATCGTAAGCGCTCGACCTCTTGGAGTGCTTTCGCCATCTCTGCATCATCTACCTCCTGTTCTTCGAAATCGAACTGTCCAGACACGTTTTGGTCACTCTCAAGCGAAAACCCACCGAGACCACTTGAGTCAACTTCGAGCAATGCCTTGGATGTGTCGCGTTTCCGTGTTGACGAACCACTCGCGTTGATTGCGCTTCCGCCAGTTTGAGGTATTCGATCAATGGCAGGTTCATTCAAATCGATGTTCTCGTCTGTCGTGATATGAAACTTCTTTGGATGCTTGCGCTTTGGCTTTGTAACATCCACAGCCAAATATTCTGCTCCAGATCGCTTATCTCCCAGTTCTAGGTCCATGATTGGTATTGAGTCAACGTCAACGTCTGCACCGTTAGTGTTCCTAAGTATATCGTGAAAGGGAGTAGAGGTTCCGGAAGAGCGATCATAACTCGCGATGTAAAATGGGTCGTCCCTGTTCCTTCCCTGGCGCTCGATCCTCTCCTGGCGCTCGATTCTTTTCCTGGCGAGAGTTTCTGGATCAACTGTGTCACTCACACTTTGCTGGTATGATAATATGCTCGCTTCCACCGGCGGCAGCGCGTCAAATGCGGCCATGGTGCTCACCTCCTGTTTTGGACGACGATTATAGAACCATTCAAAGTCTGCAGACTCGGGTTCCGTCGAGTAGGAGCCATCAACGCCATCCAGCAATCCCAAGAGATGGTGGTTGATGGCACGGTCTAGATCCAGACTTTCTGGTTGCGGAACCTTCTCCTGCGCGTTTGGAGCTACAGGGTTCAGCACAGGGCCCAAGAAAAGGGCCGGTAATGCCTTGGTCAATAGAAGAGGCCCGTATTCATTCTCCACACCATGGCCTGTAACTGCTTGAATTGCTACACGCATGAGCTCGAGTAGCTCAACAGATCTTTCCTGGACTTCCAGGCTGGGATGCGTGGCCAATGGTTCCAGAAAATGAACGACCCTGGCCAATAGCAAAGAAACCATGGTCTTGCGCTCCAAGTTCCAAATAAGTCCGTCGTTTGAGATCGTTGATACGAGGACCTTCGGTACTGATTGAAGATATGCGGATATGACAAAAGGAGGAAACGAGTGTGTCCGTGGATGAACCAACGAGGTCAGCGTGCTAGACGCGTCAAGAAGCTCGCCAGCATATTCCCCAACAATCCATACCGCATATCGCAGAACTCCCTGACCACCCAAGGGGGCAAGGGCTGCGGAGCCTTCGTTTCCTTGAGGGACTACCAGTGAACTCGCGGCGTGGACCGCCTCAGTCCTGATTGAGCTCACCCTCACAGCCACGTTACGCAGTTCCCAACCAATAGCGCATGAGACATCGTCTTCCGCTGACTCTGGAGAATCGTGACTGGTGTTTACACGATCTTCGGATGGCCCAGTCTCAATCATCGTTCCAGCTGGGAGGAGCCTCACCAACTGCACAAGTGTTTCGACGTACCACTCGAAGTCGAGGATGTTAACATAAGTATCCTTGGAGCACATATCAAGAATGCGGCGAATAATTGAAAGTCGGTACTCATCTGGTAGCGCTGATGCTCCACCTTGGGCTTCTTTCGAGGGTCGAAGCATCTCTTCCGGGTCTTCTCCCTCCGAATCTGCAGCTGGCTCTACCCCCAGGGCGTGTTTGCGCCCATTATCAATAGTGTTGACCGAAAAAGGCGCATTTCGTAGCTGGTTCATCAAGAGCTCGACAACAGACACAACATTGTCACTATTGACCATGCCCGCGCCGAGATCTAAGGCTTGCATGCGTATTGAGATATCTGGATCATCGATACAACTCATAATGACGTCCTGGTGTGCAGAAACGAGGTAGGAATGCGAGGTCACAATCCGGTTGAAGGCAAGTAGCGCCACATATCTTACTACCTAATTGTTAGTGGTATATACCCATACCCTTGGGCTTGACCTACAATTAGGATCGCCCTCTATCATGATCATCGCCCTAAGTTTCCCAACGCACAAAATTGCGACATCATCCCCTTCATGCACACCTTCTGTGCCCTCTAATATACCGCCTTGAATGATGCCATTGATGCATTCATATAAAAGCGACATTGCCGGTGTAGTGCGAATCAGATTTGTTAGAGGAGGCAACAACTTCTTAATCAGACGTGGTTCCAAGGGAGTTAGGGTCGCAAACTGCTAACTCGTTAATCAAATTAGCACTCATAGGCGCAGCAACACTAACTAGCTTGATGATCTTGATAGCCATCCAATTATTGCCTCCGTCGACAAGTAACTCGAAAAGCCTTGGCGCCAAGGGTAAAAAGTCTCGCGGTCGTCTCCAGCCTAGCTCGCATACTACGTTAACTATTGCGGCTGTTACACTTGAGTCCTCTTGTTCATCCATCAGAAGATCCTTAATCTTCGGCCAAGCTGGTCGCAAAGTGTCTGGATATACCAAAGCCAGTCGGTAGAGGGCGACAACAGTCTTCTTACGTATGCTTGGATTAGAGTGTGATAGCCTTGGTAGTAGATCTGACAAAAGCGATAAAGCCAGAGAAGCAGTATTAATATGCGGTAAGGTGACAAGAGGCAGAGACATTGTAGGCAGTAGAGACGAAGTTATGTCCTGAAGACCAACGTCAATTCGAGTTCCGAGACTCCCATAGAGTGCATATGTACCTTCTTGAGCAGGTTAGTTGCGAGCATCAAGACTTCTGTATCAGGTCGGAAGCTTTGTACGGCTCCTAGGTATCCCACCCTTTTTTGAAGGTACTTAGGACTTGACATGACCTCCAGCACGTGGAATGATGCCCAAGACATGTCATGACCAAACATCTCGAGGTAAATAAGCTTCAGTAACGCCGTAGCCTTCAGGTCTGTCTTTCATGAGTTCCTTCCCTACGAATGATGCATCAGGATACCACACACCCATGTCGGACCCTTTGATCTCGTTCCGGCATTCTCGAAGGCTGTGCTGAATATACTCCCTCTCATTACCTTTATGGTTCCGTAGACCCCTGATGAGATCGTAAAGCGATTTTTCGAACCTACATGTGATTTAGCAATATTTATAAGTAAGATTTTGTGCACTAACATTGCGCAAACACGTGTAATTCAAGGGTTACTGGTAGAGTAGCACCAGACAGAGCTTTCACCAGCAGTACCCATGCTATAGTACCCCGAGGTGGTATCGACCGAAGTTCATAACACGAAATTAGAGCCTTTCTCTGTCATTTATAACGCTATTGTGGCCTGAGGTCTTTGCAGATGAGCAACGAAAGGTCGAGTGTGGAGACTATTGCGAGTGAAGACCCTAAAGTGAATTGCAGAGTTCATCTTCATATCATATCTTAGGACAACGGAGTACCAAAGCCGTAGATAAGGTAATGGCCCATATCAATATTGGTGAATACCTCTGTTCAACGGTTTGAATGTGCATTACGGAATACTGTGGTACATACCTATGAATTGTATAAGTAAAGCCTATCGTGTACTAGAGCTCAAGGCGCGATAGAATACTAGCGCTCATTAATGTAACTATGTAGGTAGTATACGGCCGTACGGAGGTACACTGTAGTGCATTGTACGAGTAAGCGCGCCTGCGGCTCGAAACACCCCGGTCGAAACCATCCTAAAGTACGAGCTGTGTCAACTCCTCAATCACGACTTGTATTTGAACGGTCAAACGGTCAATAGAGTAGACAATATACCTTATCACGACTCCGAATTTCATTGAAGAGTTCTAAGGAAAAATGACTACCGCAACGGGTCTAGGCTCTCCTCTTCAACAGTCCCACGCTGAAGCTCTCAGTCTGTCACAGCAGACTGAACATTTTTTCCGAAAGTATGCCTCCAGCAAGACCTCGATCCCACTTCCCCTCGTGTCCTATCCAGATTCTACAGAGATATGGAACACGTACGAAAAGCTATTGCTGGCTTGTTTGCGGATAGGGGACGACAAAGCTGCACACCTATGCCTCGAAAAGCTTGTCGATCGATTCGGAGCTACAAATGAGCGTGTGATGGGCCTACGCGGGCTGTATCAAGAAGCTGTGGCGTTGGATGATTCAGGTCTTGAACGAATTTTAGAGGAGTATCAGGAAGTTCTCGCAGAAGACCCTGTCAATACTGTGCGAAGTCCTCGAACCATTGAGCTGAGAAACTGGCACTGACTCTTAAGGTTCACAGCCGGTGATGAAACGTCGAATTGCACTTCTCCGCAGTCTCTCGAGGACTGCCGATGCGATTGAGGCTCTTGTCGAACTGCTGGGAGCTTCTCCTACAGATATCGAGGCATGGACCGAGTTATCAGACCTATACGTAGCGCAGGGTCTGTTCTCTCAGGCCGAGTTCTGCCTCGAGGAAGTGTTATTGGTGGCCCCCAACGCTTGGAATGTATGTTGTGTCGACGTGATAGCTCGAATATGCTTCATGTCCCTCTAATGATACTAATTGCGTCTGCTACTCAGATACATGCTCGCCTCGGTGAAGTGCTATTTATGTCAGCTACGAGTAGCTCGGAGAGTAGTATAATCAGGATACTTGCCGAGTCGTTGCGCCGATTTTGTAGGAGTGTTGAGCTCTGCGATGGATATCTAAGAGGCTACTATGGATTGAAGATGGTAGGTTCAGTGAATCTTATTATCTTCGCTCAGGATTTTACCTGATGATGCATTGCAGGCCTCTGATCTGCTGCTTGAAGTTCTACCTCGAACGCCGAAGAACTCTTCTGCTGTAGTGTCAGTCACTGAGAATGGTGAAGATATACCGTTCCCTTCAATGCCGATATTACACAAACTAAACGAACAATCGACATCAAAGCTCGCGGAGATAATAAGACAAGCAATAAACGACGGCTATAATCCTTTCGAAGTTTCTGCAGTGAAAGAACTACTCTTAAGAAGTACGCATTCCGTACAGCGATAATTAATGTTAGACCACAAAGGCACCTCATAATGCAAGTAGGCCGGGTCTCAACGTTAGTGGACAAGCAAGACCCCTCCCAAAAGGAAAGCTCCTGGTTGGTCTGGTCGAGCATGCAGCCTTGGCGCTTGTGCTAGGTTATAAGTATAGGATTCTGAGTGGCTCGAGAATGGCTGCGCTGCGCCTGTGCGAGGTATCACGGGTTTCTAGAGTCATAGCAAAAATGGATGCCTGCTTGAAGAGAAAAAGACGGTTGTTTCGCAGTATTCAGTGGCGAGTACTACGTTGGGCAGGCATTGGGCAAACAACGCTCCCCTAAATCACCCGGATCATTGCTTGATTCGATATAATTCGGATAACCAAAGTGATTCTCAATCGTCTTCAAGCCCGAGCGCATATATAACAGACTCGAACTATAGGGGCCCAACATGTCCGAGTCATACTTCTTATTGCTTGCACAATACAGCACAAATGAAATGTTGACTGAACTAATCGAATAGACCTCAATGGTAAATTCGGGCTCCTGAGCCCGATCGGGCAATCGTTATTATGCCTTATGATTTTTCGAGTACGATAGGACGTCTTCCTTGATTCATAACAGTCAGCAAGTTGGGAATATAGTACCTTAGCTTCTTGGCAAATACCTTAGCTTTATTACTACATACGTACCCATGAGAGCGACTACATACCTTATTCCGTAAAGTGCCTGAGTTGGCACGGTGACACGGTGACACATATCTTACGCCTAGGTAGGGTACAGATACAGTATCCGGTTGAAGGACTAAGGTACCTTGATACTCTAGTACTGCCGTCGACTGTTAGGGGACTCGTTGGTCCCTCGCATCATCATCCCGCTGTTTAATCAACAACCAAAATTACTTTCTTCTCTAGTGGTCTGCGCCAATTCGTCGTCATTATATATACAACATACCCATATCTACTCCTTGCCTGGCACCCAATCCCTACATTCTCCACTCATCATATCGTTAAGCCGTGCGGCTCCGAAGATATATTTTGTGCTTCTGCTATTGAGCAAGCAAAAGCTTCATCTTTGTTGACCGTTCTCTGCAGCGTATTTCAGTAGCGAGTTGGTGAGAATACTCTTCCAAAAGGCTTCGATTACGCTCCTAGTCGATCCGTGGGTCCTATAGGCTACCGATTCGACAACCAGCAATTGCCGCCAAGTTGCAGCGACTCAAATCCTCTTACTCCTGGACCGCCGACAATTGGCATCAATACAGAGTCAAGGCTATCTATGCTCGACGACCTCCTTTGTAGAGGTTCGAGCTAGGTAATCCCTTGCTCCAAGCGGCTACTCTCATGCCGTGAGTGTACACAGCACACATACCCTTCTTCGTACGTCCTTGATAATCATCCTTATATTCTCTAGAATCAACATCACTATCGATCACGCCACGTCGGAACACTCGTCGCAAGGTTCATCTGTGACTGACGAAGAAGACTCTTCTGGCACTGGTGTGCAAGTCTCACCAAGCTCAGCAGTCGGCAGCCAGGAATATTCTGACTCGCTTGAGGAGAACGAGCGTTGGCAGGTGCTTCACGCTGCGGACCCGGATGACATCGGACCCTCAGAATCTGCATCCAGACCGCGAACCTCGAACCACCATCGCCCTATCGTTGAAGCATCTCGTCCCGAACTAGCAAACCGTCAACCCGCGCGGCGTCAGGTTTCGTACGATCATCGTCATCACTCTCTTCCCAGAGCGCACAGACAAGCCCCGGTGGCCGCGCCCGGAAGTGTGGACTCCAACGAGGAATACCCCGCGGGCTACGCCCGTGGCCCACCGCCACATCATGGCCGTATATACCAACATTGGGGTCATGCCGGGACTTCGCCCGCTAATTATGCGCCAAACTATTCATCGAGCCAACCCTACAGCCCTTTTCCTACAACAAGCATAGTACCTGCAGGCCAGCAGCTTACACCCTTTGTGAACCCAGGTCCTTATGCATTTCCACCTTACCAATCGGCACCCGGTGCGGCGGCGCCTGGCTACTTCAGCCCTGGGCATCATGGTGGAGCAGCTATGGGGAACACAATGGGACCACACAGTAGTGCTACTTATGGCGGCCAAGACATGATGCATCCCGCCCCAGGGGCTGCCTATTATCCGTATAGCCCTCAAGCGTACCCCATGCCTCAAGCAATGGCTCCGCCTCCAATGTATCCTCCCTATGCTGTTTACTCACCACCACCACCACCACCCCCACCAGTTGCGCCTGCGCCTGCGCCTGCGCCGGCTGCTGCGGCCACCCCACCTCCTCCTGCCCCTCCTGCCGACAATTCAAAGGCTGACGAAAACTTTGCTCGGCTGGAAAAACTTTTCTTAGATCAGAAGGCAGAGCAAGATGCCAAAGAAGCTGCAGCAAAGAAGGCCGCGGAAGACGCTGCGGCAAAGGCGGCATCTGATAAAAAGATTGCCGAGGATATTGCAGCGGCAGCTTCAGCGGCTGCGGCTGCGGCCACCGAGGAAGCTGAGAAAAGGGCTGCCGACGAAAAAGCCAAGGACAAGGCGGAGGCGGAGGCGGCTGCTGATAAAGCAGCCAAAGAAGCTGCCGAGAAGAAAACCGCTGAGGAAGCAGCTGCGGCAGCTGCCGCCGCAGCCGTACCACCCCCACCCCCTCCCGCGCCTGAAGAAAAGAAAAAGCCAATCAAGTTCAAAGATGCCGTTGGCAGAAAATTCAGCTTCCCTTTCCATCTGTGTAATACATGGACGGTAAGTTAAAAGGACCCTTTTTAATGCGCATGACCTGGCTCTGACGTCTAACCTTCTTATTTTTCAATAGGGGATGGAAGACCTTATCAGGCAAGCTTTCCTTCACGTTGAAGTCATCGGGCCCCATGTCGCAGAAGGACATTACGACCTCGTAGGCACAAACGGTGAGATTATCCTACCTCAAGTTTGGGGAACAGTAATCGAACCCGACACAACCATTACGATGCACATGTGGCCAATGCCTGAACCCGCGAAGGTGGATGATCCACTACCGGCGGCCGCGGTAGATGTAATTGTGGTACCTGAAGCGAAGAAAGAAGATCCAGGTCTGCCCCCCCAAGAACCTCCTGCTCTTTCAGCGTCTGGAGGTATAGTAAATCCAGCTGTTGCACCTTCAACATTATTTGGTGCTCTCTTCGTCGTCAATTCTAACGTCCGTTCAGGAAAGAAACCGAAAGCTCCAAAGCCGAAGCAAGCCACCTCCATAGGATGGTTCGCTGGGAGGCCAGCAAAACCGAAAATGAAACGTTCAAAGGGCGGAAAGAAGGGTGCAGAGGTCGTCCCTCCTGCACCGCCTCCCCCTCCTCCTGCGCCTCCTGCGCCTCCTGCACCATAGACATTCCATGAATGGCGTAGGCATAACTGCATACAGATTGCTTTTTGGGACTGCGGACCTTTTTGCGTAGGTGCTTGGAAAATGCCAGTGATACCAACGGGACGGCGTTGCATTACTCTGGGGCTTTTGACACGATTATATTTTGACACGAGCATGATTCATAGGCATAAGCCGTTTCTGGTTTGCCATCTACGGCATTTGAAGCTTACTTCACGTTACTTGGATCAACATTGAGGAAGGGTGAGTAGGGTCTCAGGACTGAAATGTCGAAGTGTGACTGACCGAACATCATGATCAAGCGATCTATAACCATCTACACCCAGATTGCCGGCATCCTGGATTTCATTTTATGTCCCAGTATGTATGCATGCATACTTTCGAAAACACGTTGTTATCAAGCCTGTTGATTATCAAAATGGTTACCAACGTCCAAGTCATTTACTGGGAACGTTTGCAAGAGTCGACCATTGTGTACGTCAATCCATCCCGCCGTTCATCTCCCAGCGCTGTTGCTAAGCGGTCGACTCATCTCGTTACACCATCGCTTGTTCCTAGCACGAATCGATGGACAACGAAGCTGCCTGACGGACCTCTGAGTCTATGAAGTAGTAATTGTATAATTGTATTTACCATGTTGTGATCTATTCAAGCAACCCCTTCCAATTACGTCTTACTTCTTCCAGACAAAACGGAAGAAACAGGTTGCTTAGCCAGTAGTTTTGAGTCATTGATCCTTCGTAGAGACCGACCACCCGCGTAACCCTAAGCTTCCATCGGAAGCAGAACAAGGCGACTCACCAACACAGTGATTCATAGTTATTTGCCCGCAAAAGCCATGGCTTTACCATTCTGACAGGCAGAGATTCCCCCAAGTGCAAGCTGTTTGAAGTATTGCTTGGTCATCAAGCATAATAACCTCAATAAGCATAATAACCTCAATCCTGAGAATGTGCATCACCAAAGTCCACCCTGAACCCGAACCCACCACTGTACCGAACCGACCGGTCCTCCGCGTCCAACCCCCTCCAGCCCGAAGTCACCGCTCCTCCCTCAGCGTCGAACGCCGCCCCAGCTCCAGACCCCATGCTTACGCACCCCCATCGGCCCGCCGCTCGCAGCCAGACCAACAACAACAAGCGGTCGTCATCTCGCAAGTGTCCCCGCGATCCTCGCGCACTAGCGTCCAAATTCGGCCCCTCAGCTATGCTTCTTACTCATATGGTAACGGCCAGATATCTACGGGAGCAGGCAATGAGACCCTACTCGGGGTGGGGGACGCGGGGTTAGAGTCGGCGCAGAGGCGGAGGAGTAGCAGCATGACGTATGCGAAGAGCCCGCGGCAGAGCGGAGCGAGTCTTCGAACTACGAGGGAGAGGATTGTGGTCGACGAGGGTGGCAGGAGGAGGGAGTACTATCGGCGGGATGATAGTGGGGTGGGGAAGAACACACATGGTTAAGAATCAAGCCTTTGATTGGGCACAGCACAGGGACATGAAGTGAGAATGTCTGTTTTAGGGTGTCAAACGGTTTCATGGGCTCTCTAGACTCATTAACGACGCAGCGGCTGGAGCGAAGGTATCGTTCGGGCACCATCGTCATCTTCATCCATCAAGTCCTTCGAGCTAGAAAGACCACCAGCGGCACTTCGGGGAGGAAGGGGTCGACGGTCATCGTTATTTAACATGCCTTGCTGTTGCCGGACACTATCTATCGGCTGAGGCGCTGGGGATCGTGGACTGGACTGGGACGTTGGCGTTATGCCTGTATTTAGACGAGGGGGAGGGGGCAAAATTATGGTCTTCTCATTGCTCACTAGGGTGCTCCGACGAGCTAGCGCCCTGCTGACTTCGATACCGCTTTGCAAGTCTCTTCGGCCGCTTAGCTTCGAAAGCAGCACAGGTTTCTTCGGAACTGGAGGCGCTGCTTTTTGCGTTACCCCTGATGTCGATGACGCTGTGGATGCGACATTGGAAGCTCTTGATTTGTCTTCGCGATTAAGCCTCGTTCTACCACCATTACGACTGTCGTCGAACGAAATCTTGGTGTCTGGGTCGAGTGGCGGCGGGAGCATGCGTATTGGCCCTGTCGCTGGTGGTTTTAGTGCATCTGGCCGATATCGTTGATCCGATGAGATCTGAGTGGTAATGGGTTCGGGTACAACAACCCAATCCGGTTCACTAGTGGGAGTGAAAGGATTCGATGGCCTTGAAGTATTTAGGGTAGAATTTCTTTCTGGAGGCCCAACGTTTGATCGAACCGGAAGACCTTCGAAGAAATGTCAGATTGTTGATTCTTCCGAAGAAGTGCTTATAGATTTCATACCATTATCCAGCCACCACTTCCGGCGGTCCGAACTTGCAGGAGGAAGTTCGGGTGCTATAGAGTCGTATCCTATTAGATCCTCGTCTTCGTTCTCTCCATCCCTGGCACTGGCCGTCGTGTCTCCAACTTCGGCTTTTCGTTTTGCATAAATTTCTTGACTCAAACTTCCTTTCAACTCCTCATCGATTGCACTTATCGTACACCGGAAGGTTGCGTATACTGGTCGGTGGTCTGAGAAGCGGAGTGGTGCGGTTGTATAATGGATTTGCTTCAGATTGTCTCCCTTTCTAAGTACTCGATCGCACCACGCTGGGATCCGACCTTTCTCCCTGGACGTTATTAGCACAAGCTGCCCGTCTGAAAGCCTGAATTATCGGTAAACTTACGAGCTATCATAATCATCTTTCCCATTATCGTACTTGTACGTTGGTAGGAACGTAATTCGGGCCTCTGAATAGAAAGGAAACGCCCTACCAGCTACCATCTGCAAATTCAACTAAATTCAATTCGTCAGTGCCATGAAAAGAAAATCAATTTCTGCTAATTACCCACCTGGTCGTTCTGGTAAAGTTTCTCAAGGTCACCCGCGTCAATCAGCCGGCGTACTTCATCATCGCTGAGACCAATCCGATAGTTGAAGTCCCCGAGCCATATGATCGTATCGTGGTCTTCGATAGACCGATTTCGTTGGAAGCGTAGTCCGCTATTGATAGTCCTGTAATCCCGATTCCTCTCTTCGTAGTTGGCAAAGCCAGCTGCAAGATGTGCTGTCACAAAGCAGATACGTGTGTTGGCATAGTCCATTCTGATTGCTACAGCTCCTTTGTTGCCAGCCATTCCGGACATGCCTGTCTTCTGGATGTTAATATCTCAGATTGCTAACCAAGCGAGAAAGATCACCTTTTTCATGCTACCCTCAACATTCTTAATATTAGATAATGCACTGGCCTTCACAAAGACCATGAGCGCAGCTCCGACTAGCTGTCCGCTTCTGAGAAGCACGTACTCTTCAGTAGAGCCCTTTCGAGCGTTCTCATTTAATGTTTGTCGTACTGTATGTTCCCATGCCTGACGCCTCACGGGATCGGTCGACATGATCTGCTGGGGACTTAGTTCAACGATTTCCTGAAACCCAACAGCGATGATGTCTGGGTGCTGTTCTAGACTGTTCAATTGCGGGCACAGCCAGGTAGAAAGATCCTCTTTGACACCACTTCCCTTGCCATTCAGATTGAAGGTCCCCACATAAATTCGAATGACCCGCGACATCGAGTACTCGTCGAGCCTATATGAACATCATTTTAAATTCATGCCATCAATTCCATTGACTTACCTTCTTTTAAGCTCGGCATTGACATAATCATTAATGGGATCATATAAGTGAACGGGAGATTGGTCCATCAAGCGCCCCTACGAAATCATCATTAGCTGGCCACGGTAGCCAGGACGTATTGCGTGCATCTCACAAGAAGCATATCAATAGTATTCTGTCTCCCTTTGTCGGCGAAGTTATTCATGTACATGCGAGTTGCACTTTTGCGAGCGTCCGCGATAGCGCCAGCTAAAGACATTTTTCCATGTCTCGTAAATGAAGACTTCAAGGCTCCAGTGCCGGCATATATCTTTGATAGTGCCTTTCAATTGCTTAGCAAGCCACTGAGGCAAAGCGAGCTGTTACTTCTTACATCTCCGTTGTCAGCCCAAAGACTGGAGTGCCTCATCCAAAAGTCTGCAGAAGCACGCTCGGTTCGGTGGTTCAGACATGACTCGAAAGCCATCTGGCTGATTATCGTCTGTATGAGATTGGTACGATCCAGGCAGTCGAGGCAGTTCGTACGGAAAACTCCCTCCTGTTGCAACACGACTGTAGGAAGTATTTGCGAAGCCTTTTCAGTTGACACCGTTTCTGAGCCTGACAGCCCGGCTTCATCGCTTAGGAAGTACGCAAAAGCTTCAGCACGATCTTGTATAAGGCGCCTGACCAGGCTTGCAGCTTCATACCCCCCAGGTCCCTTCGTTTCAGCATGAAAATCAAAATGAGACATTTGCAGTTCACGGTGATCCGATGCCTCTTCAAGGTCAAGAATCTGATTCAAAGGATTGCGTGCGACGTGACTTTTGTACCTGGCTGACAGTTCTACTTCTCCAGGTTTCGTTTCACTGAGGAGGTTTAGTATATGCACAGTCCCATAGTTTAAGCTCAATTGTTCAAAGTGTTTGTCAAAAGCTGGCTGTGTGGCTTCTGGGGACCGAGTAATCTGAATCTTTTGCTGACCAGGTAGAAGCCCTGGTGCCTGCTCCCAAAAGACTGGTACAGAGCCTCGAATCTGGGCATATGAGAAGCACAAGCCAGAAGGCTGATAGAAGGTAGTCTCTGTTTCCACGGAATTGGCTACATAGCCGTCATCGTCAATGCCCCGAGTATTAAATCTGGTCCCCGCACGTCGGCACGACAAGCGAGATATCAGCGTCAACCCCGAAGGCAGGTTAGTTCGTGTAGCTTTGACGGGGGATGAGGAAGGGGGAATAAGGATCGTCGACACGAATCCTCTTATGGCTGAGGTCAGCATGTGCGATGCATCCAGTGTTCCTTTCTCATGTACAGCGAGCCTGGAACGAAATTTGATGAGCGGATCTATCATGTAAGAATTCCACAGGAATTCTTCGTCAAGACTGTCCACATCGAAAGCGGAGCCTTCTGACAGTCTACCAGCAATTAGTACAGACAGCTCGCAGAAGTGTGCATTCGTACCTATCCTGTAAACGATTGGTGAGATCAAAATTGACGCTGTAGTAAAAGGTTCCGCTGCTGAGGATCCTCTTGAGCTCCAGGCATGGATGCTCAAATTGCGTATCTCGGGGATCAGTCCCATGGCCATAGTCGTGTCCATTCGGGGAAATGCTCTCTCTAGAATATGGATTGGTCTCTTCATAAAGCGAGGTATCAAAGTCATCCTTGTTAAGACAGTCTTTAGTAGCATTAGTAGTATATCTAGTTCAGCACGACTGAATAGGACAACCAACAGAATTCAACAGAGATTATTCTCTGGACGGTTTCTCCGGGTCTCACCGTAGCAACACGAACAGAACCACTAACAACGCAGAAGAACACATCGGCATTTAGATTTATTAGACCCAGGGTACCATACACGCCAGAAGAGAGTGGACGGTAATCTGTGAGGTTGATTTCACTTAGTGCCGAGAATTCCACCATACATCTAGGGGATGAGTATTTGATCGCTGCGCCATTGCTCTGAAGCTCTGAAGTCGTGCTTGGGGCACTATGGCGAAGTACGAGCGCATGAGAGTCTGTCACAAGAGCTATGGCTCGCTGAGGGTGTTCTCGAAGAAGTACCCTCTGAGACATTGTCGCAAGTTAAGTCCTAATCCTACTATGTAGGATTGCAAGCAAAGTCGTAATCCTGCAGTATTGAAGGAAGTTGTGCGAGTGCACACATCGTTTCATTATTGACTTGTTGTGTTCAACTACAAACAAATTCGGATATCAATTGTGGACAGTGCAAAAGGTTAGAGGATACGGTTTATTTATTCCAATTCTATTACATATTTCGATCCATATGCCTTGGGATTTCTAAGGGCCGACGTCACACGTTTCGATCTTCAAAAGGGTTGAAATACGAAAAGTTCTAGTCATACAGTCTACATTATAGTATGAGAGCGATTACATCTACAGATTTAAGGGTTAGCTATCGTTCATAGCATTGTTTGTATCGACATCTCTGACCAAAGCATCCGTACATCGACCCGTAATAGCCAGCACACGATAGCTCCCTTCTAAGTAGCGGTAGCTTACGATCTGGCGTTCCTGAAGATTGCCCCTGAACAGTGTGGCTCCGGTGATTAGACCAGAACATTGTGAGAGATCACTGTGGATCTATATCACGTTTTGGCGGACTGCTGTTTCCTTCAATATCCTTGTATCGTGCTCCGAATACAACCCTTAGCTCCTGATTGGCGGCGAGCAAGGCCTTTTCAAGTTTCCTAGAGTTCGCCAGGATGTTTTCTTCAACCGCAGCCTTCCTGTCTAGTAGTGTAGAGAGTTTCTGGAGCCGGATTTTATGAGCGCTTGATCTGCTTCTTCGGTCAACCCATAGTATTGCGACCATTCTTGGTCCGCAGGATCAAGAACACAACACTGACAAGCGCTTTGAAGATTCCTCGAAGCTAACGCAGATTTCACATTGCAGTTTCTTCATAGCTTTCGAATGTTCACGTACTGCGTTATCCCGTCGAGTCTGACGCCTTTTCTTGGTCTGGAGATGAGTCAGTTGGTAGCGTTAGATAGCTTAATGCAACTGAATGTACTGCATCCATCATCTTCTGCGCCATCTGCGCAACATCTTGATCCTCTAGCTCTTGTGATCCAGGAGGCACATATGCGTTTCTACCTTCCCCGTCACCAGACGCTGACGGTGATCCTATCCTGGGCTGCGATTTCGCTGCTTGCGGACCTGAGCGCTTGGGCGCCATTAGCGCAACCCCTTATGTCCTGTTAATGGTCGTTGATGGAGGTTTGGTTCGAGGTTATAGTCGTTGTCACGTACAGGAGCTGTGCCTACGCTAGGAAAGCGTAGCCGAGGTGAGGACAAACCTTTAGCTGACATCCCACAATCTCACAAGACGACTCTTTAGCAATCATCGAAGGCAAATGTTGTAGTCGAAGATGGGCCTTGGCGCACCGCGAAAGTATATCAATATGCTCAATCTACGCTCTCTATGCTAATGGATCTAGACGGACCAAGCTCTCCCACGATCCTAACAACACCGCATGGAGTCGATGTACCACTGGCTATGGCCAGAAAATACTGCTATCTCAAGGCTGGAGTCCCGGAAACTTTCTTGGGGCCAAATATGCTCCTCATGCCGGCTCGTACAGCAAAGCTAGTGGAACGCACATACGAGTTGCAATGAGAGACGGAAATCTCGGCCTCGGGGCAAAACTTGGGGCAAAAACCCGTGATGACCAATGCACTGGGCTAGACATCTTTCAAGATGTGCTGGGGCGTTTGAATGGTAAAGGTCAGACGGAGATTGAAGCGGATCAAAAGTCAAGGGCAGACTTGAGAAGAGCCTTGTATGCAGAAAACCGCTGGGGATCTCTTCGCTTCGTGAGCGGAGGTCTTCTAGTTGGAGATAAAATACAAAAACACGCGGAAGAAAATAGCCAGCATTCCGCAACTCCTAAAAGTATATTGATGCAACCTCTACAAGATCCGGCAGTGCTAAAGCCTGAAGACGAAGTAGCGAATACCAAAGTCCGGAAACACATTGAGGAATCACCGAAATCACTGACTGCTGAAGAACCAAAAAAGGTTAGAAAGAGCAAAAGGGCGAGAAGTGCCGATGATACCGCTGAGCCAAACCTCGACAGAAGCTTACAGGAAGTGAGAAACACTGGCACCATCCTTACAACGAATTCAGGATGCAATACACCTGTTGATTTCAGACCAAGACAATCAAGCCCAGGCACAGCCCAAAGACTGGCAGATAAGGCAGAACGCAAGCTCGAGAGAAACCTGAGACGAGAGGCCAGGAGGGTATCTCGTACTGGACAGGGTGGAGGACCATCGGACATGCCCATCACCCCAAGCATACCGCAGCATGTATCCCCTTCTGTACCAGAACATTCGTCAGGAGAAAAGGCCGAACCAACGGGTAATCGAGAGATGTTGTTACCTAATGGACTCGCTGGTGGAAGACATGCTGTTAGACAACGCTACATCCGACACAAGAAGATGGCAATGATGGACACAAAGGCATTAAACGAGGTATGTCATCGCCAGACGCTTTCTTGCGACATACTTGAATAGAGCTCAAACTAATACATCGAACTTTCATAGATCCTGATGATAAAAGCATAACGTATTGAAACTCAGACATATACCCAAGCCTTTCATTTATTATCCGCATTCACAGACTATGCCATGATAAGGCTTGATATTCTTTATAGGCTTCTATATCCGAGAGACAATTAACGCCCATGTGGCTCTAAGATTCCTGAGCCAGATTGCTGTAAGTATTGATGAATTAAAAGACGGCTGATGTGAACGCATTCCTGGCTCTTGTTATTGGTAGTCTTTTAATTTCTCCCAAAGCCATCCTTTGCCCCTGCTTTCTGATCATAAAGTCTGAGCCGGAAATTTTCGACGCCTGGTATTGAATTGATGGCTGCTAAGGTACCTTACTAAGGTAGGACAGAACTTGCCTTATCTAAGAATTGTCAGTCAAGGCTGATGGACTAATGTACCTTGAGTCAATAGTGGCCTCTTTTTTTTGGCAGATCACATCTGCTCATGAAGTTGACCCACCGCTACTCGCTTTACCACGTTCTAGTGCCATCCACTGGCCTATGCTTATTGACTGCACCATTGATCATTCAGCATTGATATGTATGCTGCAAATATTCTCGCCTGTGGCCCTAAGGCACTATCCGCCATTCCTGGCACTAATGGTGGCTGAATTGGCCTTGACTGTCAAACAAAGCGAAGTTGAGGTAACGCCAATAATGGTTGCACCATTTACTTACTTGCGCCCCAATACCTCCATAGATGATCAATCGGTTACCATTACGTAACCCAATGGCTGTCGTAAGGTACGGTACCTTCCATACTCTTAGCGAGTCGAGGCGGCTTTGTTGTTGTGTATTAGGAAACGATGGAATGTCGTAGCACTGCTTTATGCTCTCTGATCAGTCCCTTATCTCTGACTACGTCATTTACCTTCTTCATGCAACTACTTTGTTCTCATTACCTTGATCTGGCAGATCACGCGACTTATAAAGGTACCTGATCATCGATTTCGATGATCGGGCATTGAAAGTTGATTGAAAGCGCGCAGTATAAGCTACGAAGGTACGAGCGGTACATAGTTTTGGAGTACCTGACGTTGAGGACTCAACTTAGCGTCCATACTTTAAGCTTTTCCTTGCTTTCCCCGCGTTTCGCTAAATACCCTTACCACCCCCCCTTGCTGACATGCTGACGATAACGCACCTCTGACTGTTGGTGCTACCCGTAGTACCGTTTCTTACAGGCTTATGAACTACCTCAAGGTAATTTGCTCAGACAATACCTACCTGCCTATCCCATTCCACCTCCCTTCCAACCTCTTACGGCTCACTTTCTCATCCTTCTGCTTGACATCAAAACACAAAACATACATTGGATTTAGGGGGTCAAGCTTTACCGCCTTCTTCCGTTATTATCACTATCGGGCCAGACGATCCTTGCAGCTGCAGATCGTGTGTCCTGCAGGCTGCGTATCCCATAGGATACAACGCATCAGGAGTACGATTCAAGAGTACAAATCACCACTGCCCGCCCGCATGTAAATTCGACGTCCAGGAAAAAGACTGATTTCTGATCACAGTTCCAGAGCATTCATACTTCTGGGTCCGAGGTCGAGGTCGTAATAGTTCCAGCAACAACTATCGAGATACATCATGTCCAGCGACAACTCACCACCGCAATCACCTCCGTCGCCTTCCGCTCGCCGTTCGTCTTTCTCACCGGGTCAGAAAATTTCCGAGCTCTTTGGTCGGTCACCGAACACGGCTGCCACCGGCACTGCAGCTCATCCTAGCCCGATTGCAACCGCTGCGGCCAACGCTCAAGCTCAGCAGCGTCGACGTTTGTCGATCTCGTCACTGGGACTATCAGGCTCCCCAACACAGCCCTCTGCGTTTCCGAACGGGAGGGTTCGGCAAGAGAGCGTCTCGAGCGGCGGCTCCGGCGCTCCGTCCGTTGACGAAAGCGCCATCGAAGAAGGTGATGCTCCACCGAGCACAACACCTTCGTCACCTTTTGCTCGGAGAATGAGCTTTGGTGCACGGGCTCTTTGGGATGTTAGGGGAGGGCCTGGGAATGTAAATGGTAGAACATCCATAAGTTCGGTTTCTTCTCCATCTGCCAAAGGGCGCAATTTGTCCACGTCGTTTGGTAGAGATTCAAGGAAAGCATCTAATGATTATTCACAACGCTCAGGCGACGGTTTCAATTGGTCTGAGGGGCTCAGATCCAGAGCTGAAAGATCAGCATCAACAGCTACAAGCCCTACCGCCCCCGGTTCTGGAACCAATCCCAGAGAACATCAAAGGGCAGCGAGTATGGCAGCGGTCGAGCAACCTATCAAAGAGATGCCCAAGAGCCCCAAGGCCCCGGATGATTTCCAAGAGAGGATCTTGAAGGGAGATTTCTACATGGATTAGATGGTGATGATCCTATGGCGGTTCTCGACGCCACTTTACGATAGTGTAAGCTACGTATCGGATATCGAATACCTTCTGTCGCCTAGCCAATACTTCGGCAAACGCTCTCTACTGGCTTGTTACTCTCGATCCAGCTTCCTGGCTCTCAATATTCCGATACAGCTTTATACTGGAGCTCTAGCTTTGACGACCACGGCGCAAACACCTAGGTCTGCTACTTTACACTGTATGTACAGTATCCTATTGGCTTTATGACGCTTTGCTCCGCGGGCACTACTGAGGAAGCATTGTGGCCCTTTTCGACAGTCCATCGATTCTCGAGGGCTCGGAACATCACGCTGTCAAGCGATACGAAGTGCGATGACCTGACATCACTCTTTCTTGCGCATCACGACCATGGCGTTATGTTGGGGTGGGGCCAGGAAGGGATTCTCTGTACCTTAGGTGGGTAGCAATGGTTTGTAGGCTTTAGCTTTTCTTCATACCGTTTTTAGGAATTCAATTCTCTCATGCATACCGGTCGTGATCAACATCCCCTTCTTATCTTCAAAGCACCTGACCTTTCAATGTTTTTCATCAAATTGGCCATCGTCAATGTGCTCAGCCATGGCAAATCATGATTATCTCCCACACTGCATTTCCAACCCCGCGATAACCAACGGTCCCGCGTTTGATCGCTACTATTTTACCCCACATCAATATCATCCATCATTCGATGGGGGCTCCCAATGACTTTCCCTCCTCCCAAAGCAACAAGGAATGTCATGTCAAGAGGCAGTCGCCAAGTCCCTTGGCTCAAGTGTTCGCTGGAAGTAGAGTGCCAAGGTACTTTACTTTCAATTGCCTACTTTAGGTACTTGCTCTACTTCTGTGTACCCCTCGGCACAGGAAATGCCCCCATTAGTCTTCAGCGTGATTTACCTATAAGGCTAAGGGTGGATGGAGAAAGTAACTTCCCCGCTTCATGTAGGATCGCCGTAACCATCATCAGGAAAGTGCGTCAGATATTCATTCTTCTGTACCCTTCTTCCTCTTCTTCCTTCTTCGGCCACATTTTCTGCTTTGTACCTTGAATTTTCATCTCAGTTTCAGCTCAGATCCAAGTGGAAGGAAGAGCAATCAACCACTGGTCAAAATCCTCATTCTACCCGTCGAAATGGGTTCGCAAGCAGAAATCCCCAAGCAGTACAAAGCTTGCGTCTACGATGACCCGGGCAGAATCTCCACCAAGATCGAGATGCTCGATATGCCAGAGCCAGGGCCTGGCGAGGTACTGATCAACCTGTATGTGCACGGTCCTTGCACCAAAATCTATTAGCAAAGGAAGAAAGCCTGTTAACCACACTATCTGCAATCAAGTACTCATTCCGGAGTCTGTCACTCAGACATGGGAATCATGGAGAACAGCGTAGGTTTCTGCGGTGTCGAATGCAGGCTTCATCAATCTCAGCAGGACTAAGCAGCACCATTAGTGGGCCTCCCTCCCATACCCAACCCAGAAAGGTCAAGTCGGCGGACACGAAGGTGTCGGCAAGGTTGTCAAGCTAGGTCCTGGTACCGATGAAACGACCGTCAAGGTTGGGGACCGGGTCGGAATCAAGTGGGTCGCTGGAACGTGTGGGAGCTGCCGTGAGTCTGATCCTGATTTGGTCTACCGGATCTTGGAGGCTTATGGAGTAATAGCTCCCTGTCTTGAGGGTGCCGATGGATTGTGTCTTAGCGTGAAAGTCAGCGGATATTATAGGCCTGGGACATTCCAACAATATGTTACCAGTCCGGCAAAGTATGCTGTCATCTTTGAGACTCTGCTCTATGAGTTGTTACTGATGACCGTGTTTCGATAGCTACGTAACTCCAATCCCTGAATCCCTCGAGTCCGCCGACGCAGCCGTAAGTTCCTCATTCCCCCGCTCTCCCAACCCTCCCCACATCCTCACATTCAGCTCACCTTCAGAAAGCCCATGCTCTGTGCCGGTGTAACCACCTACGCCGCCCTCCGCCGCTCAAATGCCAAATCCGGCCAATGGGTCATCATCGCCGGTGCGGGTGGGGGCCTCGGCCACATCGCCGTCAAGCTCGCCTCCCGTGGCATGGCTCTCCGCGTCATCGGCATAGACGACGGCTCAAAGCAGAAACTTGTCATGGAATCCGGTGCCGAACACTTCATCGACGTCACAAAACACGACGATGAATCGATGACAGCCGAAGTGCTCAAATTGACCGGCGGATTTGGAGCGAGTGCGGTGATTGTGTGCACGGCGAACAACAGAGCCTATGCGCAGGGTATTGACTTTCTAAGGTTCGGAGGGACGTTGGTTTGTGTAGGCATGCCCGAGGGGGAGCCCCAGCCGATTGCGAAGAGCTATCCGCAAAAGTTGGTGTTTAAGCAGGCAACGATTACGGCGGTGGCGGTGGGCAATCGGAGGGATGCAACTGAGACAATGGATTTTGCCGCGAGGGGAATTGTGAAGACGCATTACCGGGTCGAGAAGATGGATAAGCTGACGGAGGTGAGTTGAGAGGTTGTGGTGGGGTTTCTGAAATTCGAACTGCGCTGACTTTATGCGTTGTAGGTTTTTGAGCAGATGAAGGAGGCCAAGTTGATTGGACGGGTTGTGCTGGATCTGCAGTGAGGGCGGGACAGAGAAATTGATGGAGGTGAGCGATATGTCTTGGTGAGGTTTTTGGACCGGCCTTGCTAATGATGGATGCCGTAGATGTTGGAACAGGGGAAGTCAATGGAACAAGGTAGGTCGTGCTGGATAAGTATGCAGTAGGATTGTACGTGAAATGTATAATATGCCCACCTGGCCTCGAAGTGGCAGGAGAATCTTAGTGGGTAACCGAATTAAATTGTTTACCTCAAGTTTTGTGGCTACGTTTAAATAGTAATCATACCGGCTCTTTCGAATCGACATGCGGACATGTCTACTTGAGCATTCGCGTGCAAATATCATATGGTCCACTGGTCAGGCCATCTAGCCTTCGACATCGTGGGTAGGACTCCTTGATTCACCCAATAACGTCTACATGCCTCAAGGAGAGGGAGTCAAAGACACCCGATATGTAGCAGGGGACTCGGGCTTTGCGGTACTGGGGATCTTGGATGATACTCCTAGATGGCTAGGTATGTTACACCGAGCGGGTCGATGTTATCACGGCGAAGAAATAGGTGTTCTGGAAGTATTCGATACTACTAGCAGCTCGGTGGAGGGTAGTAGAGAAGGCACAATATGCTTGATGGGTGCATTGTCCAGATATGCATTTTGATGGAGCTGGGTGGCTCATGACGACACGCAACCCCTTGAGCTCTCGTTGATTGAGTCAGTCTAAAGCGTCTAACACACGGGACTGATATAGGGAGTAAATAAAGCAATAGTGTACACAGGACCAGCCTTTGCTTCAAAAAGTCAGAATGATCTAGAGAAAAGTCGACCCCGATCTAAAGAAAGCTAACCAGGGAAATATTACATTTCGAGCAATGAGGTGATAAAGGAAACAAGATAAGCAATCGCAGGCGAGCCAGTCGCAAAATCGGTCTATCCCAGCCTTCTGTTCTACAAAACATCAGAGTAAGTTACCGAGACGGCCAAACGGAGAGTCCGCCTGCCAACAAGATTCTTACCGCCTGTATGTTCAATGTCGTTCCACGAAAGAGTAACTCAAGAGGACCGCTCGCAAGGCAGCAGTGACGGCTTGGCTCCCGGGACCGTTTTTAAGCCATACGTCTCCGTTGTCTCTCGCGAGGACTTTCGAGAGTCAGTCGTCTTTGCACAGAGGACGTGCTTGGCTCCTCGGCTTCGTTGGTGTACTCGCGGAGCATGGCTTCCAACTTGGCGGCGTAATCAATCGAGGGAAGCCCATATTCCACAGCTCGCTCATAGATTTCCTCTCGAAGCGTGGTGAGTGGCTCGACCAAGTGCCTCCACTCATTCGTGGGAAAATTAAGAAGCTGGTCAATAACAAAATCGTCGTTCATCCATGCAGGGGCTGAAGGATCCCTGGGAGGATCACCAATCAAGTACATGTAGAGATTCCTATCCCTCTCGGGCTCGTCATTGGCCCCAACCCTCGGCCAAGTGATATTCTCATAAACATCGATATCGCGATTGCAGACCTGCTGGAGGATTTCCACGAGTATCTCGGCTACTTTGGTGATTACTGCGGCGCTAAGTGGTTGTTTTGCAGTACGCGAGTCTCGATCCTGGCAGATCTGGTGAACGATCATGCGAAAGGTCCTGGCGCATTCAGGAACGTCCATATCTTGGGTTGCCGGATTGGGTGATGGTCCGTCTCTGATGTACCGGCCTAGGCTTCGCATCGCTTCTTCAGCCCTGGCACGTTGTTTGGCGTAATAACTGCTTGCGCACCTGTCTGGAGTTATGACCTTGGTGAGACGCTTATAGATACTTGCATCTCGGACTGCCAGTCCATATATCGTTGCACTGAGATTTCCAGGAACGAAAAGATCCTCCAATGACGCTGTTGTAGTAGCCTCTTGGAATCCTCGGCCGTAGTCTTGTGGAAGCGCTACGCTATCAAAAACAGAAAGCATGTCTGTTACACTTTCCTTGAGAGCATCGCTTGCTGTAAAGGAGCTCTCCAGGGTGATGCTATCATCCGAGTCATAGTCGGCATCATTACCTCGAGCCAAATTAAGCTGATCAGGTAGCGAATCGACACGATTTCCAATGAGGTCATATAGTTCACTAATTTGCGCAACCACGTCCCCTTGGCTCAAGGTGCAGATATCCTCAGCCGTCTGATTTGTCAACACTGCGCTTAAGCCATCAAAGAGCCACTGCGTAGATCAGCAAGATATTTACCTCCCAGCCCGGGCGCTGCACTTACGTATATATGAGCACAAATCGAGCGCGATTGCTGATAGTCATCGCAGGTACATTCAACTCTCCTAGCACCACTGGCTGGATCGTGAATCCGTACACTGACGGGCTTCTTCAGTTGGAAGGCGTAATAAGCATCGGATCCTAAGCCATAGCACTTCAAGCGGTCCACGAAAAATTCCGAGGCGAGACCCTCGACTGCACGGAGGGAGGAACCCGGAGACAGGTTCTGGATATTATACAATAATCCCGAACTTCCGTGGATTGGGGCCTCAACTTCACGGACAGGGACCGCAATATGTGGAGCTGATTGGTCTATGTTATCACCGCGGCGGCGGCTACGACCACGGGAACGCCCGCCAGCGGATCTTCCTGCCCGTTGCTGGTGAGCCTGTGTCTGGGAGCGTCTGGTTGGCGGCATTCCTCCAATATTGAGGGTCTCAAAGCTCCGAGTTGGAGTCGACATGGAAAAGACCGGAGTGAAAAATGAGAATATGCCTATTGTTGGAAAGATGTTTCGAGTCAAAGCATGCCTTATGTAGTGCAATATAATCCCCAAGGCTTAGGCAGCCGGTCGGACTATGAGACAAGGGGAAAGTCGAGATATTTGGAAGATATCAGCCCCAAATGGCGCTTAATGTCTGACGCCAGTAAAAGCCCCCTGGAGGGCCATGGAAAGAGCGGATCTGTACACGCCGCTATCCTCCGAGAACTCTTACCGTCCTATCAAGCGGTCTACAAGACATACAATCAGTGAAGCATTAAGCTCAGCTGTATGAGCCGCACGGCGATGTAGCGTCTCTGCCACGGCCAGGATGGAGTATTCCTAGGTTGACGCGGAGAACCCGGTCGATCTCCCACCAAGCCGCCATTTGATGTTGGGTCTTGCATCTCATCATCTCAGCCCCCATACGAACACTTGGTCAGTGGACGGCCTGGGTCTTGGTCAGTTCTTCGCACGCGAAGAGACCATTGGTCATGTTCATTAGTGAGTCTCTGCTGTGGAAGTGATTAGCTCGGCGACGATATCAACCAGTCAGGCAGCAACAGGTCCGGTGTTGCATTCCCGAGGCTATATCCAGGTCCTCGGCATTATCGTCACTTCGGTGAGAGGCCGAAGAATGGCCAGAGTGACGGATAGGTATGAGTGCAGGAATCACCGCATGGAATTCTGTTCACGGGATCTACGGCAGGGTTGATTACTAAGCAATATGTGGTGCGGAGTGCTGTGGAGAGCGTTGCCGCTTCGGGGCTGAGGTCGCTAGCCGGCGGACTAATCCTTTCCGTCAAAACCGCATCGACATCTCAGCAAGGCATTCTGAGAGCAGAAGTTTTTGACTGAGCGAACTCACCATTCTCCGGCTCTCCGTATCTACAATATCTGAACAGTCTGCCTCCTAAAGCCCCGACAATCAGCCGTAGTGCCATGGAAAGGGAAAGACCTTGAAGACCGGCTTTCCTTCTGCCTGTAGCCGAATCGATGTCACTAACAGAAACATAACCTGCCCCCCCTTCTGGGAGGACTATTGGAACCGATGCTGAGGAGTACGCACAAAGTTAATATTGCACTGCCATAGACTTCGCGACGACACCGCAAGGGAGCCCTCTTGAGTATCATCAGTGATCAAGATAAAGAACCACAGCAACTGCTCTAGAGTAGATCGTTGGTATGTATCCTCTGCTGCATCACAGACTTTAGATACTGCCACATGTTACGTGGTGAGATCCGTAGTCGGAATCGTTTCAAGTTTCAACATCCAGGGGACCATAGCCATGGCTTGCAAGGTGGTAAGGCCTGTCAGAATTCATCTGCAGATCTAACAAAGATTGCTGATCTGGTTTTCGAAGGGGTTTACCAGGAGAACCTCGATGTGGGAGCGGTAAACACCCGGTGCACGAACTTGGCCTTTTCGTAGAGAACCCGCATGATAACTTGGACATTGTCTACAACCGCAGCAGCGAATAGAAGAGTACGATTCACATTTGGTGACTTGCTATGATGAACTAGAGCGTGAGCAGACGCAAGCCCTAACGGCATGGGTTCCATCCACGAAAATCCGAAACAACGAGAGGAAAAACAACCTTAAGTGGACCTCAACGATGTTCCTCCGGAGTTCGATGAAACTCATCCTGAGGGCTATGACCCTCTTCTTCATTTTCACGGAGACAGACGCTCTCGTAGTGGTGTCATGGAGTATAGAAACAGCACTCATAGCTATTAGGCAGGCATTGCGGCGTACTGCTTGCTTTCGAATGATATACTGCAAGAACATTCAACGAGATGTGACAGCTACACTCAGTACGTATTTGAGTACTAGGAGTATCAGGCACAGCAATGCTGGAAAGCAATTAACAAGCAAACCGGCTCCCATATTCTAGTTGCAGATCTGGATTGTCCTAGGCATCCTGGGTCAGGAGAGCAACTGTGATCGCCGCACCTTTTTATAGCTTCCTAAGGTATCGTCGCAATGCCGATAGTTTGGTTGGACATAAGAGGTCGAGATTGAGGGACTTAGCGCAGCAAGCGAGGCTGTGGCGGATATCTCGTAGGGCTGGCCCATTACGTGGTGACCCCAACTCGTTTGAAGGGCCTTGAAACTCTGCTTCACTGAAGTCCTCAATCCCTACTGTGTTCTGGTAAAGCTGATTCGCCTATCAACGAAGGAACGGCCTTGAAACCATGGTGTGGTTCACTGCCTTTGCTGTGGGCTCGAAGCCTTCCCACCTCAGAACCTCAGTATTCTCACGATAGAATATTGAAAATACTGCGGATCTGTGGTATTGACACGTCGAGGCGTAGGTTTCAGGTTTGGAAAAGCAGATCTGCGATGGTGCAGTGGCGATGATGGATGTTCCAGCAGGCTTGATTTTACAATCCATACGACTCGCATTCACTCGACTACTTCTCGTTAGGATCTCTTGTCTGCTCAAAATCTTGTTTCACACCATCCTTAGAAGCACTTTTGAGAGTCCCGCCAAAATAAACCCAAAACAGTCCCCGAACAAATCTCGCCCTCATCGTCCATGAACAGCTATTCCACAAATGCTGCTATCAATTTTTACTGATCAAATTCTGCAACCAATCCAGCTTGGTCGATGAAATCGCTAACTAAATCATCTCAACGGTCGTCTTGGTTGGATGCTCCATCTTCCGATTCTCTTGGCCTGGGCAATTCCCGGGCACTGACAGCAATCGCACTTTTGCCCAAACAGTCGTCGCTGCTTCAATCGTGGTTCAGCGCCAGGGTAGTACTAGATTCTGATTTCCTCATTCACGGCTATAGCCCTGCTAGCTCTCATGATTAGGTTATTCGGAATCCCTTTCTGGTCGTGTGGTTGCTCCTTGGTCCACTTATCCCAGGACCACTGGGAGTTGGCGGCGCGCATACATGCGTGGTTGAACATGGCGAATCCAGTGTGCACGTAGAGGGTTTCGAAATGACCGTGCGCCTGGTACGTCTCGTTATTATCATCATCTCCACGATGCCACGCATCCACGGAACACAGCTTAGTAAGAGCTTCCGCAGTACGGTCTGAATCATCTAAGTATCAAAGTCTAGCTCCCGAAAGATTTTAACTCCAAGATTCAACAAAATATCAAATGGTACTACTATATTGGCAGAATATGTGAACGGGAAATGTTTCTCAGGTAGGTCAACGGCACCACACAATGGCAGCAAACCATCAACCTCGTGCGCCAGAATGTGACTGTTTGGCTGCTGAGTACGCAAGAGAAGTGTTCTGTCGAAGACGTCAAGTAACAGGAAGCTCAATAGCGTGCCATGCTCTTCATGGTTGATTTCTGTGTATCCGCCAGGGTATGCAGGCTCCGTCAGCGTCAGCTGTACATGCAACCATTCCCACGCCTTGCCACAGCTTTTGAAATGGTATGTTTCTCGTGCCTTCTGGAGACGAGTCATTTCAGGCTCCACCACTGCAATGTCATCCACTAGAGGCTCAACCTTTCTCTTCTTAGTTCGAGTAGAGGGTCTGGAAGGTTTGGAAGCTCTGGTTGGCCTATTACCACTTCTTGTCGTTCGCGTTGTTGGAGGCTGGTCATTTTCGTTATTGTCTGTGGCTTTTCGCTTGCTTGCGCGAGATTCTGGTGCTTGAGCGCTTGATCCATCAATGACGCCTATAGCTACTTCATCATCTTCGTCTCTACTCACCGTCGGCTGCTGAGGGTTCATATCGATACCTGTGATACCTAATCCTTGCGGCCGGAAAGGTTGACAGAAATACCGACGGGGCTCAGCATCAATACAGCGGCAGACATTCTGATGCTTATCACGTTCAGATTTGTCAAGTCTCGACCATTCCGCATCTGTTATAAAATCATAGGAAATGGGTCGTTTGCGGTCCTCGCACGGTGCCGGTTGTGGATCACTTTCCGGTATGTGCGAAGCCCATCTTCCTCGAACCTGGTCTCTTATTGAAGGCTCTTCGATGTGGATGAGCTCATTTTGTTCGAATGCCTTCAGTGCAAAGACACCAAGCTCGCCGTCTGCCTTCCGACGTACCTCTATAGCTGGTGACCGGTCCTTCTTCCCTGGCCAAGGTCCGAAGAATTTCGCATTTAACGTAGCTAGGAACGCTTCTGCAGTTCGATCGACGTCCTTTGCACTCTGAAGGAACTCTTTCCCGCTTATAGATCCAGCGCTTTTTTCATGCTTCCATAGTGTATGGTCATCCTTTTGCCGTTTATTTCTGCGGTTTGCGTGTCCTTGATTAGTCTCTAACCTTAACAAAAACGGTTGGGCATGTTCTTCTTGTTGCAATTTGTAAGCAAAAGCGTCCATCTTCCACCAGTCAACCCATGCCTGAGAACTAAGTAGGTTTAAGGAGATGATATGATGGATAGTCCTTCGCAGGTGTGGTACGAAAGAAAGAAGGCCCTCCGGGCTCCTAGTCAGATCCAATGCTGCAGAGGCTTGTGCATTGATTCTCTCTTGGTTGTTGAAGTCGTTGAGTGGTATGTACGGATTCTGCGCATTTGCGTAGACATGCTGCTCGATCGCGTCCCAGACTCGCGCATAGAGGCCTGGTATGGTGGCTCCATTTTGCAGCACTTCAGTCAGGAAGTAAGCACGGTAGGCATCTCCTAGAGCGAGATCATAGTATCCTTTCTGGTGAAACAGGTATGCTCGGGACACCCAGTAAGTTGGATTGAATGGAGAGAGATGCAAGGCCCATGTATACAATCGGAAAGAGCTCAGATTATCCTCGCTTGTATCCCCATAATCTGCGTCGGCACAGCTGTCGACGTGGCCTCTCTGTTCGATACCCCACTGGTCTAGCCCGTGCCTAGGGTAGATGCCGACCTGGTTGTTCAGATCGTTTTCATGGATCGCTTGAAACGCAAAGAGCTCATCTTTAAGGTCGTTTATTGTCGCTTTTTTGTCCCGCGGCTTGTTTCTATTTGGAAGCTCGTCTAAGAGCTCTTGCTTTAGCCATCTTGCCTTCTTATTTCTTCCTGCAATGGATACATCATCTGCTGTAACCTGCCGTTTTGCGGGCGCCAGCTCACCCAAAAATTCATATTCCCAACCTTCCGCATCGAATGGCGCGTGTGCGTTAGGAAAATTGTTCGAAATTTCGCGTCGGGAGATTTGCTGTCGATTATGCTGGTGTTTGCCGTCTACAAAGTCTGCGTATACATTTCGGGTCAAGAATTCCTCGGTCCTGTTTCGCGTCTCCAGATAATTCTGCTGCGTTTCAAGATCATAATATTCGAGCGTAGCATTTGGAAGTGACCATAGTCGGTGCGCGAACTTTGTATTCGTGTATTGTGGGCAACGGACCCCATTCGATTCCACCAAGCTTGGGATGCGGAGGAAATTTCGGGATGAAAGGGTCTGCACTGGAGCGTGCAGAGGTGCTTGACAGGGATCCTGGATAGGTAGATTCTATCCATTTCTCCACTTTTTCCTCGATGGGTATCTTCTCCCAATCCTCTGAAGATATTGATACCGGAATTTCCATCTTGGACTTGATCTAAGTGAGCGATGCGACAACTCAACAGTCAAGGATTTGTAACTGAGTGGTAAGACGGACCTCAACCGCCGCTAGAAGTTGAAGGGTGACGAAAGAGTAAGAAAGGAACAGGAAAAGTACTTGTCTTCATGGCAGGAATGCACCGAATAGTTGCTAGCTTACATTCCGCCAGCAGGAAGTCCGCGATATTATTGACAATGGCCTGAATAGCAAAAGCCACGAGCTCCATAGAACACACTCCGCATGTTTCGTCTCATATGAAAACTCAAAGACTGTTGCCCCATTCAGCTCTATTTCAGCTTTTCTCGTATCTGCAGAACCGAGATACAAAAATTTGGTAGCGACGAGCACTACTTCAAGAACCTTCGCTGTAACACCATGAAACCGCTTTCTGTGAAACCGAAGAAGTCTCAAACCTTATCATCTCAAGTTTCAAATAGCGCACGTGCAGGCTTTCCTTGAACGAGCCTCGAAGCGTTATTTCAAACAGAAATGAAGGATCTGGAGTCAAAGATAAGATTGGTCTGCCCCCCTTGGCTCCAATACAACTTTCAACTAAAGATCTATTGAAATTTACAAAGCCCCTAATACGTCCACATTCACCTACCTTAACCCTAAGCTTCGTGTTCTCCAATTCTCCATGTCTTCATCCATTCATCGATAGAGTTGGGGTCCATTTGCATGCCATATGTGAACGAGTCCCAAGTATTTCCCTCTCACACAAAAAACCTCACCAGCACGACATTAATCATACGCGGCCGAATATATTCCGCAGAACTTCTTGTACGCAGACTCTGGAACGGCAATCATATCCCTAACCTACCATGCAAACTTCCCACGAATTTTCTCTGCCACTGACGCTCCCATTCCATCGCATTTCTCCCTAACCCTGTAAGATCCCGTACAACCACTCCCTGTCAAGTTCTTCCTTGCCTCCAAAAAAAAGCATTCTACTGACCGAATTCTCAACCCCTGCCAATACTCCCCTTGGCTAAGTTTCCGCTGCTTAATCAACGTAATTGAGTTTACCATGCGCGATTCTCACGGGGGGGCCTATAGTGGATGGGAAGGGAGAGGAAGTTGGCGAGCAGAATCCTGGAGGTTTCATAGAAGCGAGTTGAGAAGAGATTGGATCGGTGCTTGTAAGGACGTGTGGGGCGCGTCTTATACAATCCAAAGGCACAGATAGAAAGATAGAAATGGAATCATTGAACTTACGAGAAATACCTGGATGAATGCGATTGCTATATCGCAAATGCTACAGGTGAGGATCTTAGATCCATGGAGCCCGTCATGTCCTGAACGTATCCATTTTTACAGCCGCATGTTCTATTGCACAGGTCCAACCAAGTCCCAGATCTCATCCCCAAGGGTTCCGAGGATTCTAGCCCCGCACCTTCCCAGGAATAACGATGGGTATGATTATACATCTTAGGAGTTTCCTGAACCGTACGTTAACTTGTAATCGAATCGGAAAAGGGGCGAGGAACAAGAGAGTCTATCATATCCAACGACCGATGTTTTAGTCATCGAGGGAAACGCGATGGTAGCAGGCGTTGAGTGGAGTTTTGGTGGGTGGAACTTGCTGCAAATAGCTCTGTGATGGAAGGAGTTGCGGGGGTGGATGTTGATCCTCGAGTGACGGTGCATCGTGGTCGAGGAGACGTTTAATATGGACTAGGAATGGTGCTTGGTGAGACGGCTTTGCAACGCGTGCTTGGATGTAACTTTCAGGATTGTAGAGCACCACCGTGTCCCGAAGTTCGCCTCGCAGCGCCATGTCGAGATGAAAGGGCTCCTTGTATCACCAGAATATCTGCTTTAGAGCGCGTCTCTGATGGTATGATAGCTCATCCTGCCATGAAATCAATAGTCCAGCACCATCTGGAAGTCAAAGGAACGTGTGGATACTTGATAGGTTGGCCTTGCAGCACGTCTCTTTGCCAACGGAGCCTATAGTACATTGTGATAGTCTGATAAATACCCTTCGAGACGGCGAACCGCGAAGGAGCAAAACCAGAGACTGAACGCTCAACGGATGCCGCGCAACTATATTAATACATAGCAACGAAAAGAGGGAACCATGAAGCGCATTTTCTCTTCCAAGAGCAAATAGATGAAAGAGAGATAGTAATGATAATAATCGAATCGACTTTTTGCCCTGATCACTTCCATAACTGTCGTTGACGTCCCACCAGTTCATCTATATAGTGATTCCCTCAATAATACTCGCCGGTTTCGTGTAAACCAGCCTGTTGCTCACCGCTGGCGGAAGCTGCTATCGTGTACTGAGCTTCCTTTTCTCACATCCACGAGACTCCCCGCTAATGTCGATATGATAAGACAAGGTGATAAAATGCAAGGCCAGCCGATTAGTGGAGTGAACGGATATATGGCTGGCGACCAGAGAATAGCAGTGAATGAACATCTATCGATGGCTGCTCTGATTAAGCTGACTTTTCAACGATGTGACCTCGTTTTCAAGGCGGTTGATCTTGATTTCTAAACTCTGGACATATGCCCAAAGCCGTTGGTCACCCTGGCCATATGTATTATGGCTGCCCTCTCCGCTCACATGAGGTCCGGTGGAATGGCTGGAAAGGCTGTTGTTGGCAGAAGGCGCGTTGCCCATTTGGGACTGATAGCTCGGAGAACCAGCGCTCCCAGAGCCATGAGGAGGGCCTGATAGACTGCTCTGCGCGGTAGCGTGAGGATGCGTTTGCTGTGAAGTCATTTGACTTGGTAGAGTAAACCTTGGCTCCGGAGGGGTTAAGCCCGGTAGCGAAGGCAGATGAGGGGCGTTCGAATGGCCCGAGCTAGACACCGGTGGAGGTAAACCCATAGGAGGTGGGGTATTATGCGTACTTGGATTGGTCCTTCGACCGAATTGCTGCTGCTGAAACTGCTGTGTCAAGCTGGGAGATCTGGCATGTTGTATACCTGAATCTGGATGTCCCAGTTGATGAGCGTTCATGGTTCCAGGTGACAACGGTTTCGGACTCTCCGTCATCCCACCTTGAGCGAAAACATTTGGCCCGGAAGCTTGAAAGGCGGACGAGCCGCTGGCACCGGAGGGATACTGGACCATTGAGCCTTGCGTACCTGGGGGAGTAGAAGTGCTAAGGCCACCTCCAAGGTTCTGACTTGGAGGATATAGACTTCCGGTGACAGGGTTACGAGCAGCCACTGGAGGATATGTATTTGGCTGCCTTGCGTGATACGCACCGTGAGGGTCAGTAGTATGACGACGCGTCGGATCTGGAGGAGTTTCGTGCTTCCTGATACTGGGCAAGCTTCTTCCTACAGTGTCTGTACTTTCAGGGTCCTCATCCATTCGCACTGGCTCCTGTGAAGCCTCACCGGTGTACATCAGACCTTGCATGCTGTCATCGCCGCCTTTGGGTCCTTCATCTTTATCATCACCGCCAAAGCTACCCATACTCGACCTTCTACCGGCACACCCACCTTGACCCTTATTATGCCTCGCTAGCGCGTCACCACGAGCAAAGCTACGATCACATTTGGGACACACATGTGGTCGCTCACCGGTGTGTAGTTTGGTATGGCGCTTGAGGTCATGCAGGCGACGGAACCGCGCGTCACACGTCTCGCACATGTACGGCTTTTCATGGCTGTGGGTAAGTAGATGACTTTTGAGATTGTGATGTCGAGTAAAGTCTGTAGAACAATACGGGCATTTGTGCTTCTTGACAGATGATGATTTGGGACTGTCTCTACCGAAGCCGGAATGCGGCAAGCTCATGCCGCGGCGAGCATCAGCCACTTGAGCACTCAACAGAGGTCCAGGAAATGTCATTGCTTTATTTGAGCGAGGTTCATCAGGATTTCTCCCCAAGTCTTCTACATGTCCATTGTTGCTGTTATTTGACTGTTCCCGGTCGCGGTCTACGGTCTCTTCCATCCGACCAGGACTTGCTACTGCCCCATTAGTGCTTGGTGGACAACCAGCAGTGCTTTCCAGAGTACCGAAACTCGACATACTCAAGGGGCTGGTCTGCATGTTGTTTTCACCAGGAGAGGTGGCAGGTAACTTGATGACAGACGCAGCTGCCGCAACGGGTTCGCTCATGGTATTCGTGGCGTTTGGTGCATCTTGTGGTTTGCTCTGACCCGCGGCCAGCCCTCCCAACAACGCTCCTAATGCGTTCTTGGCCGGGTTTGGGCTTGTTTGTCGACTAATAGCCTTATCTTGTTCTTGTCTTTGCCGTTTCTCATCAACCATAGCAGCCACTGCCGTGAGAGGCTGCGGCGTATACCGAGAGGAAAGGGCACCTTTGGGTAGTAGGGATACGGGCGATGAGGTCAAAGGACCCTCGTCAGGTAACGAGCTGGCTAGGGTTTCCGGCGAACGTCTGCGCTTGCGGGGAGGCTGGGGCTTGAGAAAATTTGCAGGATCGGCGGCAGTAGATAGATTTGCGGAGGACGAGACGGAGGTTGGCGTGTCAGGAAGAGTAATGGAGGTTGTTGAAAGTCCGGTTGGAGTACTGGGTGTCGAAGCTGCTCCCGTGGGTTCTGCCATCTATCGCAATAATGAGGGTACGATTATATGGGTCCTAGAGCGGACGGAATGTAAGATCTACCCTGAATGGCAAGAGTCAGTCTCTGCTACTCGGCAACTTCAATCTCCACGTCTACGCGGCATTGCACATGAGTCCGCGACACGAGCTTTGAGGGAAAAAGCCGACAAAATCCAGCCACAACTTTTATGGAGTATAATGCATGTTGGCCAAAAGGGATTTACACCAAGCTAGAAGATTTTCGAATATGCTTTGACACGGCCCCTGCTTTCAGGTGTTGTTGGGGTATGTGATAGGGAAAAGAAAGAAGGTTGAGGCTTCTGGAAAGCAGAGCATACCGTGGGCGTCGAATCTGTACGGAATATATGTGCTCTAGACCTATCCTCCAAACTCAGAATCGCCGCGCGATCGCATGGATTGGAGGAACGGGCGGACGTTTTTGTACCAGACGAGTTGGAAGAAGCATGGCCTAGCGAAAGATTTCCACGTAGGACAGGTACTTTCGATTGGGCAGTATGTACGGTACGAGTCTACTATGTTGCGTCCGAGGTCCCTAACGAGTTTCGACTCGAGAAGTTTCCCCTTTGCAAATAGAGCACTTGGCTCTTTCACAGCTCCTGTCCTCTCGAGTCCTGGTTAGCCTTGAGTGCGCCACATATACGAGGCAACAACGAGCAGGATAGGAGCGATACCTGACAGTCAGATGAAGTCGCAGTGGTCACAGATTAGCGGTATGGAGTCGCAAGTTGAGAGCGACTGATTGAAGGCACCATGTGGGGGGGGGGGAGGGGGAGGTTTCCACGGTTTGGGGAGTTTTGGGATTCAATAATACTTGATTATGGTTGCGGCGGTAAGGTGTAGTAGCTCCGCAGTGTTTCTGGTGTACTTTACTCCAACTTACACTCGGCTGGGCTGGTACTCTCCGTATTATTATGGTATCACACCACGCACACACACAGGAATGAATCATCATTGTATATTTTGTTGCGCTAGGGTAATGACTTGTGAAATAACCAGAATACCAAGGCAAGTTGAGGTACCTTAATGAGCTGGACATGGACCGCATTCAGTGATTGGATGCATGTTCCTCGTCAAAGGCGTGGAGAGCTGAGCCGGTAAGACGCTAGGATCACAATACCGTAATCTAGTATCTGAAGAGGCAAGTCTACGCCACAATTGCCCAAGTTCTCAACGCAAAAGCTTAAACCTTCCGTGGTACTGTGACGATCGAAGGCTAAGGTACCGTACCTGCAATATGTATCTTTAGGGTACTCCGTACTACGGTCCTAGGTAAGGTACCTTATGCAGAAGATTTTACTCGGTAAGGTAGATACACATTGACCTATATTTCGCTAGATCAACTACAGAAGGCAGCTGCTATCTACCTTGACTATGAACGTTAAGAGAACTCTCTTTACTGACTTCAGTGGGATGTTTGTACTAACAATCATTACCCCAGGTACAGTACCAGTGTAGTCGTAACTTAACTACAGTAGGCTGTAACCTCGTGCTGTCCCTTCCGACGTCATGGTGTAAGGTAGGTAGATCGTCGTCCGGAGTCCCGGGATTGGCAGAAAGCCATAAACAAATCCAAATAAAAATTAGTAGACCCTCGATTCTTGGAGGATTATGGATATCGATTCGGATTTGAGGCTTAAGTGCAGGTGATAAGATGAACTGGTCAAAAGAGCGTGCGAAAACGATTTTTCTCGACTTCCATCCCGAGGCTACTACTTGTATTGACTTTCAACAACCCCCCGGTGCCTGGTAACTGAATGTTAAGGGTGACAAGTATCATATAGAATCGCATTACTTTACACAACAAACATTATATAGGGTCAATATGAGACCAATGTAGGTATGATAGAAAACAAGAAAGTCATAAAGTCGTTTGACGCATGAGGAACCCGAAGAGGACCGGAAAGTAGGCCAGCCCTCCACAGGGAAATGCTGAGCGAGCCGTATGCGGAACAATTGGAACTCTCTTACCACTTGTTGGAAGAATCTTCTAAACATGCATTTCTTTCGACGCGTTCCTTCTCTTTGCTTCCTCCAACGCCTTTTGAAGTCTCTCTTGGTGCCCTGGATCTTCTTTTCCAGCAACTCTTTGTGGTACTTCTGCATGTCCGTTTTGAACACCCAAGAAACACAAAAGCTTTACAATCTCATCGTTGGTTTTTCTCGAGTCTTCCCTGATGAGAGCCAGCCGGTGCTCGAGATCTCTCAGCAATTTATGATCTTCTTTTGCCTTTTCCTCACTCAATCTTCTGAATGTTGCTGGATCTGCATTCGCGAATTTGGCCGTTGCCACCGAGACCTCATAATCTGCCGCATTCAACAGCATGTCGGCGACGTGGAATGTCTGAACAATTTGCTCCGACGAGGTAGCTAGAGCAGCCGTGACTGCCTTCGCCCTCATAACTTCGTCTAGTCCCACTTCAGGTTCGTTTGAATTTGGAGCAGAGGCAAATGCTCTCTGCGACGCAACTCTGCAAATTGCTCGATGAATCAATTCCATATAGTCCTGATTGGATCCAACGCCTCTCAGGGTATTCTGATCAAGTGAATCCATCAACTTATTTGCTCTTACGTCGCGCTGGTGACAGTAATCAACAATTGCATTCTTTTCTGCTTGTTCAAACTGCTTCTCGAGCTGTTTCACCTTGGTCACATTGCCGAGCGAGTACCAAGGCGAAAGCTCGGTCTTCTTAAGTCGACGGTCCCTCTCAAGAACTGACTCGAAAGCCTTCTGATGGCGTATTTCAAGCTTCTGATGCAAAGCGAGTAACGAATCCATCGTTGGTGCAAGTGCGATTCGATCACTTGATCCGTCAAACATATCTTTGCCTGCCAGAGTCTCGTTCAGCAGATCCGTATATTCGGTGTAAAGAGGAGTCAACTGTTCGATCTCAAAATGAAGTCGGGTCCATACGAGGTCGAAGACTTCAGTCACAAAAGTCTGATATTCCAATCGATCTTCATCAGCCTTAGTAGCAGCTTCGGATTGTTTGAATTCCGACTCAAGCTCCGAGATATCTCCATAGCCGATTTCGTGATCATCGAAGAGTGCGTCAATCCTTTGTTCAGACTCAATTTGTCTTGCATGTCTCGCCTTCTCATGGTTCTCACGTAGCTTTTTAGATTTAGTATCCCAGGCGACCACGCTCTGATGAATGAAGCTAAAGTCATCTGGGACTGCGTCTATCCTACGTTTCAAGCCTTGAAGTGAGATAGCTTCCTCATGGATAGTTCCAGATCGAGGCAATACAGAGACCAGAGGATCAAAATCAGCTTTCTCGAAACGTCGCAGGTCCAGTGGCTCCTGAGTACTGCGTTGAATTGCCGGAGCATCCAATCCACCAAGATCCTTAATAACGATATCGCCATCATTCTTATTGCTGCTACCCACAACGGTCTTCTCGGTCGGGTCTATCCTAGTTGTTCTTCGATCATCTGTCTGGTCACCGGTCTTCGGCCCAACGCCTAACGAGCCGATCTTTAATGCTGCATAGGGCCTATAGGACTGACGCTTGGTGGACAAATCGGTAGCATCTGGCTGACTATATCTGAATGGTGTGTAGGCAGGTTTGTGAACATCTGGGATGTCACCTGATCCTGATGGGTTTGGCGTGTCCGAATTGGATTCATGTTTGCTGATATTGCTATCACAGCTCTGATTTGTGTTTGTAGCACATGAGACTATGGGTCTTCCTCCTGGGCTGTATTGCACATCATCCGAAGAATCTACCATAACGTAAGACTGATCCCCGGTTGACAGGTTCGAAGCTTGGTCTTGCACTGACGTCGTGTCTGGTTTGGGAGTATGTTGGACCATGGTCAAGGCTGGCTTGCGAGGAGACCTACCGGCATCCGCCGGTAGTGCGGGTAGAGCTTTCGAAGCATGTGGTAAGTTTGTAGTATTAGTACGCTGAACAGGAGTCTCTTTGACCGGAATGTTCTTTTCAGTTGGCGGCTCGGCGTCAGTTCCGTATAAAACGGCTCTTAGTCGAGTCTCGCGACTAATGAAGACCTCAAATATTTTGAATTTATCATTGTCAGTCTCTGCTCGAGCTTCCTCGCGGAGCATCACGACATATCTATTCAAAGACGCCTTCGCCCATGGGTCAAGATTCGCGTAAGGATCGCTAACTTCAATCCTCTTTGATGGGAGGCTGGGAGATGTTGCAACGACTAGGTGCCTCTGTATATCGTTTTTCGGATCCTGCGGGATGTCTCGCTTGATGGACTTCTGATCCGGACTAGCTAAAGAAAGCGAGCTAGCGGCGGCACTCGCACTAACACCTTGATTTGCACGTTGATCCGGAGAGTCCTTGGGCACCAGTGGAGACCCAACATGCGATGGAGGGATAGTATGACGACTATCGTCTTGGACTTGGGAAACCTGTATTGGGTTTGGGTAGTCAATGTGCTTCGGTGCGACTTGGTCCTCGTTCACAAGGGAATCGTGACCTGAATGTTGCTTCTCCATCGTATTTGCAGGCTGATCCGAGCTTTTCAGTAATTGTTCTGTGTGCCGCAAGGGGCTCTCAGAATTTGACGCGGGTCTGCTATGATCAGACTGCATAGGAGTGTAGACTTCATTGATGGACTTCATTTGCGAGCTATGGTTGCTGATAGCTGGGCTCGATGATCTTTGGCCTTGCGGATCCAGAGTGTGCGACCACGCCTGGATGGTTTCGTCCATAATAGTTGCCTCAGCCTTGTCAGAATCACCAGACGAGCGCTCTGCTTGCGATCCCGGCTTATCCGTTCCGTCAGAAGATGGGATTTGGGCTTGCATCCCTGAGTGGTTAGACATTGACTCGTGGCCCACCTCTGCAGAGGCCTCTCGATTTCGTGCAGATCCAGCCGCCGACGAAGAAGTCTCCAATTTTACAGAGTCTGTGGATAGGGACGCCGAATAGTGTCCTGCAGACGCTGTCGCGACCAGGTCAACCGGTCTTAGCTGCTGTGAACCACCAGGTGGAGGCGAATCAGCAGGCAGCTCAGCGAAATCTGCAGACACGGGTACATGTGATGGTGGTTCTGCACGGCTGTAAAGGTCGGTGTCGTCTACCTCCTCGGCTTCATAGTCCCCGAAATGCTCCCAGTCTGATGGTCCGCCGAAGCCTAGCGCAGAGGCGTTATAAATCCCAAGGTCTGAATGATACATGTTTGTCGTTTGGCTGTATGTGGTACTCCGTGTTTGTTCCGTGGCAGAGGTGGAGATTGGCGGTACTTGGGAACTACTCGAGGCATTTAAAGGTGTGGTAGGACCAGAGAAGGTTTGACTGTGGTCGTTGGTAGTGTCTGAAGAAGAATGCGGGGAATGCCAATAGAATGAATTGTTTGTTTCAGGCTCCTGGACGCTGGCATCCTGGGGTCTAGCCTCATCCTGAGGCATAGATGTTTGAGGTCCTTGGGAAAAGGCTGTATTGGATAGCGTTTGATTGGTTCCCTGAGCCTGCTGATTCGTGGAATTCGCTGTGGAAGGTACTTGATTGTTACTCATGCTCTGGTTACGTACTCTTTGGGAGAGAGCAGCGTGATCTAATTGCGGAGATGGAATGTAGGGGGTACGAGACTCCCACTGATTGGCCTCAGGCACCCAGCGAATGTCATCACCTGATCCTACCGGCGAAACAGAAGACTGATGCAGTAATTGGCCAATATGAGATCGATCAAAGTCGTTGTTCTGCACTGCGAAAGTCGAATGTGGGTTGAGAGGTGGCGGATAAGTTGGCTGATCCTGCAACTTTACTCGGGGTGATATCGCTTCCAAAGTAGCGCCATTCTGTTGCTCCTGACCGATAGAAGGTTGTTGATACTGGTAAGGCTCGTGACTGAGTGGGGTTTCGTGGTGGTACATTTGTGTTTGAGGGGGATCTGAAGGATATGAGGCCCTCGCTTGCGAACGTGGCTGTATCTCGTTTATATAGGCCTGGTGCAATTTCGGTGGATGTGGCGGCGGTTGGGGAGGTGGTGGTGGCAGAGTTGGCGGAAGAGTCGTAGATTCAGGTCTTGGTAGTGAAATAATCGTGTTATTGTGGGACAAGAGGGGATGGCCTTGGGGGACCGATGGAGGTTGCGAGTTGTAAGCGACGGGCTGTAGGATCTCAGAATTTTGATGACTTTGTGAAACTGGAGGAGGCAGGTCCGGCCGTAAATAAGCATGGGTTTGACTTGGACTGTCATTGGTGATATTGTGAGGTCTTGGCTGAGCAGACGTTCAAGTGTCAGTTATTCGAAAGGGCAATAGTTGTGAACATTGTTACCGCAAGATGACCTTACCGGCAATTGGGGAGGTATGGCGGGTGGAACCGAACCAATGCCGTGGTTGCTATTGAAATTCACTCCCCAGGTTGACGTATCTGAACTGGTTCCAGGTATCGCAGGCTGACGGAATGCTGGGTGTACAGGCGACTGTTGTGCGCTAGGCATAAGACCATAAGTATTTGGATTATACGGGGCACTGGAAAATTGGCTGGCTGGTGGAGCAGAAGGCTGAAAGCCAGGTAGATTTTCGAAATAATTCTGCCATGTCTGTCCTGCATCCAGTGGAGGAGGATTTGAGGTTGGGTTCACCCCTGGTCTTGGAGGATAGTTCGGCGGGCCAGGAGAGCGTCGAGGTGGTAAGTTGGGTGGCACATCGAACGCAGTACCTGTGCTCGGTTTGGAGATCAGTGTCACAACGTCAAGCATGACTGTCAATGCTGAAGCTCTTTGACATACCGTCGTTAGCGGGAGAGCCGCGAGGTGACACCTGTGCTGGCCCATAGTAGTATTTACTGAGCGGCGGAAGAGCCGAGTTCGCTAAACGTTGCAATGGAGAATCTTGCCTCTGTCGGCCGTCCTGCATGATGTTTGCCTAAACTGATGGAGGAAGACCAGTAATGAGGAGATCTATCGCAGTGCTTATTCTGTACCGCCCCAATCCACATCTTTCATTTATTGTTCAGTCACAGTAGTCATAGTGGCTCTGCCAGATGACAGTTGACAATGCGAATGGCTGAGATAGTCTGGCATTCTGGCGGGCCCCATCTGCAATGCGACGGAGAAATGTCCATTGGAGATTGAACTCCCGATTTGCTCATATCATTTAGGCAGAGACAATGATCTACCTGCAGGGATATTCCCGAAGTCTCGTGACATTGAGTCGTGAAGGATCTATTTCTGGACTTGACTTCGATTGTACCTAGAGTAACAGCAATATCAAATATCTTGCGGAAGACATGAGGTCTCTGTGTTGAACATGTTTAGATCCGATTAGGATTTCTGAGGGTTTCAGGCTATGACAGACACAGAATGAATACAATAAAGTATTAATGCCTGTTCGAGGTTTGTCGAAGCAATGGATGGGGTACGGAATACTGGACGCGGAATACCTCCGCTGCTTAGTCAAAGACACTGTCTGCACAAGTTTTGTGAAATGTCCCGGCACGGTATTGAAATTTACACTAGTCAACTAGCGCCCATCGCGCTTCACGCGATTTCAAGTTGCACTTTCCTCGCGTGGCTAAAACAGCAACCCTCCTAAAAGTCGCATCACAAAGCAGCAAGAGCTCCTTGATCATGGCGTCCTCAGTGCTGGGTAAAAGGGCAAGAGCTCCCGAATCACTCACTGGTACCTACCAGAACGTCTTGAATGCCACTCCCTCGACTAACTCGACGTCTCAGAGCCATCTTCCATCTCTTCGCGCGTCAAACGGAGAAACCAACTGCTAGTCGTCCACGACGAGAACGCCAACCCAGAACTTTCGTACCATGTACAGCACTCGGCCCAGTATGGTGGATCCATGCAATTGGACGAGCTGGACGATCCATTTCGATGCTCAATTAAAAGTTCCAGAACCGTTTCAACACAGGCTCAGCACACTGTCAAAGCAGGGAGATCCCTATTGTCTCCTACCAAAATCGTTGACCACTTCAAGTCCTCGAAATTAACCTCAAGTAGGTCGTGCATGCACTACGAAATATATGGTCTGACAGGTGTAGGAGAAAACCCGAAGGTTGTACAAGCCCGAACACCGCAGACTCCTCGACATCGAGATGCTCTTTCCAAGAAAGTACCGATTACCCCACGTCATCGAGTTGGTCTGATAGGAAAGCCTTTGACTCCCCGTACACCGCGCACACCACAGACTCCCAGCAATGCGCCGACGGTTTACAACAAGGCTCGCGAAATCTTCGCGAGAAGCGTGGATCCAGGACGCTTGGTGGGACGTGAGGAGGAGAGAGGAGAGTTGCACTCGTTCATTCAAGAGGGTATCGAAACCAAGTCAGGCCGATGTTTGTACGTGAGTGGGCCTCCAGGTACTGGCAAGAGTGCCCTTGTTAGTGAAGTCTGTCGGTATATCCAAACACACGAATGTGTCAAGACGTCGTACATCAACTGCATGAGCGTGAAGAGCTCCAAAGACATCTACAGCAAGCTCTGTGAAGACTTGATAGGTGATAGTCGAGGCGCACGGGAAGATGAGCTTGAAGAGCTACGTACGAAATTCCTACCAAAGGAAAAATCATCTGCCTACGTCTACGTTGTGACCCTTGACGAAATCGACCATCTCCTGACACTCGACTTGGACATCCTGTACACGCTCTTCGAATGGTCTCTACAGCATTCGTCAAGACTCGTACTGATCGGAATAGCGAATGCCCTTGACCTGACCGACCGCTTCCTCCCCCGCCTCAAGGCCAGAAATCTCAAACCGCAATTGCTACCGTTCCTTCCTTACACCGCACCTCAAATCGCATCTGTCATCACCACCAAGCTTCAATCACTCTCTCCTGCCGGCACGGCCCTGGATAATGAAAACATCCCTTTTCTCCAATCGACCGCAATCCAATTCTGCTCCAAAAAGGTTGCCGCCCAGACTGGCGACCTCCGCAAAGCCTTTGACATCATCCGCCGCACCATCGACCTTGTCGAAGCCGAAGTCAAACAGATACGTCTAAGCGAGCCTACCACTCCCTTGTCCACGACAAGACCTCCCTTACAAGAAAACTCAAACCTCTGCTCCCCTTCAACCCAGCCCCTCAATTCCTTATCCCTCCTCACGCCAGCCACAGCTCCACGCGCTACAATCGCGCACATAGCCCGCATTGCCGCATCCGCGTTGAGCAACGGTACACCGCAGCGCCTGCAAACTCTAAACCTGCAACAAAAAGCTGTGCTCTGCGCTCTACTTTCCCTGGAAAAGTCGAACCGCCGCTCTCAGAGTTCCAAAACCATCTTTGCTACACCATCCAAAACGCCCTCCAAATCACCGTCCTCCCCGACTGCACCCACAGTCCGGAAAGTCTACGAGACCTACTGCTCCCTCTGTAAGCGGGAAAACACACTGCATCCGCTCACGGCCACGGAATTTGCGGATGTGATCTCTGGGTTGGAGACGCTGGGACTAATTGGGGAGGATGGGAGGGTTCTGGCGATGAGAATGCGGACGCCGGGGAAGAAGGGGAAGGGGATGGTCAAGGGAGAGGAGAGGAGAGTCGTCAGTTGGGTTGGAGAGGGTGAGGTAGAGGGGTGTCTTGAGGGTGTGGGTGGGGGGATCTTGAAGGGGTTGTTGAGGGACGAGTGAGGACATTGTACGGGTTCGGGCCCTGGGATGATGGGTGTAGATTATGGTTCTAGGGTGTTAGTTTGCGGTGTTGGTTACCCTTATGAATCGAGAGGTAGAGCCTGTTGGATAAACAGCATACATCTTCCTTGAGCTATCGCATCTCGAAACGTAGCCCGGCCTACAAAATGTGAATCTTGGCCATACGCTGCTGGCGTGGAGCCTGCATCTTAACCCACCTTCGCCGAAGCGCATAATTCTCCCTCACAAACGCTAAGTTGGTCATAGCAAAATACACAATCGAAGCGAAACCTTCCAACACCTCAACAATCAATCAATCAATCATCCATTGGGCGATCGCTCAATTGAACCCCCACCGGCCTCTCCCCTCCTTCCTCTCCCAGACTGCCTCTCTTGCCCATCCCCGCTACGGGACCACCAGATAGCCTACCCGAGCTTAGACTGCCCGCTGCTTTCCTCGCTGGGAAAACGGTTCGCCTTCCTATGGAATCTCTCTTCTCGTTTGAAGCAGGTGTGCCGTTTGTGGCTTCTGATGCAGCGGCAGGATCAGAGACGCCGTTGCTTGTATGTGCGTCTTCAGTCATGCTGGTGGGATGGTCCTCGGGAATCATGTGTGGGTTGTTCTGGACGTTGTTGAGAGGGGTGCTGTGTTTTTCGACAACAGGGGATGCCTCTTTGCCGTCGGGTACCTCGAGGCTACCGCGCGCTGCTACTTTTCGTGCGCCGTCACCTATCGTCGTGGGACTCGTTTGGATGGGGAACCTCGTCTGCGGGGGATCGCTAGACCGATCACGTCGATGAGAGCGGCCATTGGCGTGGGGAGCGGGACTACTGTTGCGGGATTTGGAGGCGATGGCGCGGTTGCGGGCTTCCATGTTGGCACGACGATTGCTTTCATCAGTGCTGATACCGCGGAGGCGGGGCGTGCCGGAGGCGGCGGTGCCACTGGGAGTGTGTGTCAGGGTCGAGGCGCGTTTCAGCTCGCCGAAGATGGCTTCCTTGTGGGCGAAGAGATCGCGAATGAGGCGGTAGGAGTGGCGCTCGTGCATGGTGAGGGATGTGTCTGTACGAGGGCGGAGAATGCAGGGGGCAAGGGCTTGGGCGAGAGAGGAGGTGTACTCTTCTGTTGCTGAGGTGAGTTCGATCAGGCGGGTAAAGTGGGTGGTTATTGCGTCAAGGGTGGCGATGTTGGCGAGGCGGAGCTGGCCGAGGGTGTTTTGGAGGACGGAGATGCGGGTTTCGGAAGAGGTCGAGGAGTCAGGAGTTGAGTAGATGGTTTTGATTATCTCATAAACTTGGGAGGAAACGAGGGAGTCTAAATTGTTGGTTAGCAATGGGCCTACAATTGAGGGAAGGGGTGGAAAATGAAGTACCAGGCAATTCAAGGAGGTATAACTTCAAAGCGCTTGCAACAATGGGTATCTCATATCGCTCTAAAACTTCACGAGGAATGGCTTTGCCTGTATTTATGGTATTTCGAAGGTGATGCGTAGCCGCCAGGGGTACGTCTACCAGCCAAATACCTCGACGAGCCTCGTCACCCTCAAGATCGGGGTAATCTATGTGCTTGAGTGAGCTGAGTCGGTTTCATGTCTTCAGAAAGTGCTTACGGTTATCAAGAAATGTAAGAATTGTAGTCACGACTATTGGCACTCGCTTCCTGTCAGCACGAGCTCTAGCCTCAAGATCCACGCCAAATGTTTGCTCTACTATGGGTCAGCCTCATACACTAACGTTCCAATGAGCACTGTCATCTGCTTACCGTCGACCTTGTTATAGTAATTGTCATAGACCTGTACTCGCGGTACAAAAGCCCCGGTTCGGTAGTTCTCAAGTAGATATCTGAGATCACCCAGAGGCTGCACAGTCTCTTGGTAGAGCATCATGTTATCAACAGTACTCTGGAGACTAGGAATGACATTGCTGATAGCTCCTGAAAAGTCCAAGATAACAGCTTTGATAGCTTTCAAGCGGTCCAATTCGCATCGCTCCATGAATTTGAGGTGGTCGATAATAGCTTCTTCGAGATTACAGCGTAGTAGATCTAGTTTTCGAACACCTACTTTGTACCTCTCGTCTGCTTCTGAAGACTCTCTCCGAAGTTTTTCTGCAGGTGTCTCGTTCGGGTGGGCGTTATTCAAAGGATTCCATCCTGATAGCATGTCGCCAACTGAGCCGACAGTGGGAGACTCTAGGCTAGTAGTAGACGCTATCGAAGAAACACGGTCCAGCTTCTTCTTCTTCTCAGGTACGCCACTGATCTGAAAGGCTTTCGGCCGCCATTGATAATTCATCTTTGAGCTATTGGCAAATGTTTTCCCAACATTTCCTACCAGTCTTAGAAAGCCGTTCGATACCAAATCTTGACCGACCCTCTCCGCGTAGCTGACGCTAGTAGCACCCATATGCTTTTGAATGTATTCAACAATATCCGATCCCACAGAGACATTCTGATACGTTCCAAGTATGGGCACTTTGGCCTCGCCAAGCTTGATGTTACTCAGTATATGTATCAGGATCTTCTTGACTTGCTCCGGCTGGTATACTTCGTCTCCAATCTCTATGGGTTCGGGTTCCTCTGGCTCCTCTTCGACCCTTATGGTAGGGGTGGGAATTAGTTTGGGGCTAAGAGGGGTCTTCTCAGGGCCTTGAAAAGCGAGCTTATTCTCTTCTTCCAAATCCTCAACCTGACGACATTTGTTGAAGTAAGCACTCCTTGACTTTTGTACCGCGTCCGCCTGTTTGCCATGTGCTTTGATGCGGGCTTGCAAATCGTCCTGGGAGTTCTGTACACGGGCTTCGTGAGCATCACACCAACGACTGAACGGTATGACCACGAGTTCACTGATGTTTGATGCAATCTTCTTGTGATTCTGTGAAGCTGCCTCCATCTCACCGCGCACGCCCTCATAAGCCTATAAAGAGAGAACGTCAGACCAAGTTCCTTGTCTATCTATCAGACCGACCGACTCGCCTTCCGTAAGCTCGCCCCATCGTCCCGAACAAAGCCACCGCTCATTCTATCAGTCGTCGGTACAATGTTACCCAAATTTCGTCCATAAGTATCTTCTGCATCAGCTCGCATTCGGGCAATTGTCAAGACCTGCTGATTTTCCACAACGCCCTGCTGAAGCTTTCCGAAAAGCACGTTTAGTCCTGAGGCGAAGTCGCCGGACCAGAACGAGTCTGCGAAGCCTGGCATTTTGCTTTTTCTCTCAACGAGCTTGTTACCAATGCTATGATTCCAGACTGCGTATTCAATTGACTAGGAGAAGCCAAGCTTCATGTAGCAAACATTGATTTAAGCTGCTGCTGAAAGTGGGAGTGAGGTCGTTGACGTAGCGTTTCGAGAAGAAAGCTTCAGCTGTTACATCTCCGATGTGCCGGTGGAGAAGATCTTCGCTGAAAGTAGAGGTAGCAAGGGCAGTTGAGCGCAACAAGAGCTGTTCGACGGCACAGTGGATTCGAATGTTCAAACGTCAAAGCTCAATACGCGCCAACCGTCACTAGCCGCTAAAAATTACCGGCTGCGCATACGGGTCGGGTGGACCACCGTACAAGCTAGTGGGCTTGGTGTAGGTACTACGTAGACACATGGCTTTCAATATTCCGACCAAGACCGCTCTTTAAATAGCTAGTTTGAGATACTACGGCGGCCTTGCGCACTCAATAAGCATTTCAATGTTTATTGTAAACACAAGCGAATGGGCACCGCGTTGACTTTATATTGCTTCAAGATTCTAGCAATATTAACGGAGCCTTCTCGAATGGTGAATAGGCTGAACAGAATTGCGCTTCCCACAATATCAATACAATGCCTCGCGTCGCACATCCACCACGCGCACAGCATGTGTCCGCTGCAACACCACACAAATCAGCGCAATCCCCATTAAAGTAAGTCTTGAGATATAGAGATCTAGCTAAGCAAAATTGATCACAGCTTTGTACAGAATCCCGCTCAACGATGATCGACAAGAGAAGGCTGTTCGCCTGCAATCCCGTCAAGCACTCCATGACCTACAGATGAATTCACTAAAAGCGGCAGCTTCTCCAATGCGAAAACTCAACAACTTTGAGCGGGCTGCGAGCAGCAGCCCCAAAACTCCAAGGATGCAGCCTGGGCGCGGAAAGGAAAATGCTGAGGATGGAGGTTTTGCGATTGTCGATTATGAGGCCAGTGCGATGACGCCGATGAAGCGCGTTCCTATATTAGCCAACTTCGAGGAGTGGATGAAGATGGCTACGGACAATAAGATCAATGCGACGAACTCCTGGAATTTTGCGCTCATTGACTACTTCCATGACATGTCCCTGCTCAAGGAGGGAGACGGTGTTAATTTCCAAAAGGCTAGCTGCACACTGGACGGATGCGTGAAAATATACACAAGTCGTGTAGATAGTGTTGCGACGGAGACGGGCAAGCTCCTGAGCGGCTTAGCAGACAGCGGTAATAAGAGAACGAAGCGAGGGGAGGGCGAAGTCGAAGGTGAAGGTGATGGGGACGAAGCTGAGGAAGAGGGTGAGGATGGTGTTAGGAAAAGAACAAAGAAGCGAGTATGTTGCAATGAGGTTCATGTTCTGAATGTGAAATTGATATATGGTAGGCCCAACGACCATCGGAGGCGACTTTGGCACCCTCATTCGCGTCATTGCAAGTGAAGAAAATGGAGCTGGAATTCTCAGTAGATCCGCTATTTAAAAAGGTGGCTGCAGACTTCGATGAAGGTGGTGCGAAAGGACTTCTACTCAATCACCTGGCAATTGACTCTACAGGTCGCATCGTTTTCGACAGCAGCGATGACGCTGGAGACGCTACTGCTGAAGCTGAAGGCACGAGAAGGCGGAGCGGTGCTTTAGCTGGTGACGAAGGCGGCGATGGTGCTGAAGAAGAGGATGTGGAGCAGAAAAACTATTCGAAAGGAAGCCAGGACATGGAGATTGACACGACTGCACTCGGCCAAAGGTTCTTCCCTGACTTAGCAAAGCTTGATGATCAAGACATCTGCCCATCGCTGAAGAACTTTGATCTGGGCGATCCAACTGCATCCTTAGATATACCATTTCTAAAAGCGTCGGAAGACTGGCGACAAGATAACGAAAGTCCCCAGAAAGGAGGGATGGGAGACAAGTCTGGGATATTTTTGGACGATGATAACGCGGCTGAATTTGATGACGAAGAGGGAGCGCTTGCTGGCTTTGACGTCGGTGCGGATGCTGCCTTCGGAGAAGGTGGCGAGGCGTGGGCCAAGGTTGCTGCTATAGAGCCTCAAGTGCGCCTGCATGGCGGTGGGTTTCAGGAGGCCGGCATGCAGGAAGATAACGGGGGAGATGGTATGGGCGTCGGCGGCTTCGACATTGAGAACGACCAGTATGTGGTCTCACTACATCAGAAGAAAGCGGAAGGAGACCACGAGGATATACTCAGCTATTTCGACAATGCCCTCAGGAAAAATTGGGCCGGGCCGGAACATTGGAGAATACGGAGGGTAAAAGATATTACAAAACCTGCCGGACACGCACCATCTAAACGGAAAGAAAAGGAACCCTTCCAGATTGATTTCGAAGCCCCGCTAGACCCAGCCCTTGCGGAACTGATATACACGCCAGCAGCATCAAATTCATCCATCTCCTTACCCAAAACACAATGGAAATCGAAAACGCGAAACATTTTACCCGACGACAAGCATTTCAACTCTCGGCAGCTCCTACGGTTATTCCTCAAACCCAAAGCACGCATGGGAACACGCAAAGCTGGGCTGGGGGGATTCCCGGGAAATGCCAGGATGAAGCAGGAAGAGGTACCAGAGGGTGAAATGGACGAAGCTTTTTGGGCCAGGAAGGAGAACATGGCGAACACAAACCCCCTGGACGAAGACGCTCCCCAAGGCAATTACGACGCCAACTTCTTCCAAGACGATGGCCTAGCATTCCCCGGTGGCCCCCCAGAAGACGACGACGACTTTGCCGATGCCAGAGAGGCCTTTTCACCAGGCATCGAGGGAAACCCTGGGGCCGAGAGTCAGGTCGTTGCCGGCATCCTGGCGGGCGCGGATGGCAGCCAGGAAGGGGCATTCGGCACGCAGCTAGTGACGCAAAGCCGAAGGTTGCGACCAGAGTACGTACAGTATGCCCGGGTAGCGAAGAAAGTGGATGTAAGGCGGCTGAAAGAAGAAATGTGGCGGGGGATCGGCTTTGAAGAGGTTAGCCAATTCCCCTTTTGTCAACTCTCGTCTAACGATCATCAACTGACTTCTGCCCAGATCATCAGCCCTCCAACACCAGCATCCGCGCCCTCAAAAACCGAAGATGGCGTCCTGAAATTCACCTCGGTAATGAACAACCTGCAACAAGTCTATCCCAAGCAGGCCATGGCCGACATCTCGACTTCATACTGCTTCATATGTCTTTTGCATTTGGCGAATGAGAAGGGGCTTACCTTGGAGAATCAGCCGGGGTTGGAGGAATTAAGTATAAGGAGGGATTTTACGGCTGAGATTACTGAGGGTGGGGGATAGGGGGGTTTGTAAGTAATTGTGTAATCGGTGTGGCGTTTTGGGGGGATGGGTTCTGGGTAGCATGAGCGGAGGCGGGGTGCTGGTGGAGGGGATATAGGGGGGTGCGGTGGGATTTTTCTGTAGATGATAGGATTAGGTTCGTTTTTGAACTACGTATAAACGTATCGGGTTTTCTTTGTGGATTATCCCGCTTTCTAATAAAATACCTTTTTGCGCGCCAGCTCATATCTCTCAGCTGCCAAGTAGACGACACTATCTTCCTGCTTCTGTGCCGTTCACCACATCTCCGGTCGAATAGTCAAAAGAGAGATCGGGAAATGTCAAAAGCGTGGGAACAATGGTTGATAATCAGATACAGTATGTCAGATTGACTATTAGACTAAGTGGCAGTTTGAGTGTACTTTCGTAGATCGTCAAGCTCTGAGTAATTCGACATGAGTTTTAAACTACTTCTTTCCATAGCTTCACCTTTAGCAATTCATAGCCAGACACGTCAGATTGACTAGTAGGCTGAGTAGTGGTTTCGGTGTGAAAGGTCGAGATTGATCTGTTGAATATGGACTTTTGACTAGATAATTCTGCTTGCCGCACAGGCTTTCTCTTCGAATAAAAGTCGATGATCATGTCCATATCAATCTTTATCTCTTTTTACGATCGTTTATCATGTCTCAACGCACCTGTACTCGCTGTGCTCATAATCGTCCCATTCATGAATTCTTCGATTCTAATTCAACGTGTGTTTTGAATCTTTGTTCATTTCTGTTTACCGATTTACCTGTTTATTCATACACACTGTATGCTTCGTTCATGCTTCATAGCACATGCTAATTAGTTCAATAGAAAGCACTCTTCATGACTCGATACCAAACTCCCTACCAGACTCCCTACCAAACTCCCTATCAAACGCCCTACCAAACGCCCTATCGAATTCCCTACCAAACTCCCTACCAAACTCCCTATCGAGCTTACCTGTACATACTGTATGCTTCGTACATGCTAATTAGTTCAATAGAAAGCACTCTTCATGACTCGATACCAAACTCCCTACCGAATTCCCTACCAAACGCCCTACCAAACTCCCTACCGAATTCCCTACCAAACTCCCTACCGAATTCCCTACCAAACGCCCTACCAAACTCCCTACCGAATTCCCTACCAAACGCCCTACCAAACTCCCTACCAAACTCCCTACCAAACTCCTTATCGAGCTGTCTATCGAACTCCCTACATGCTTCAAAATACGCGTCGGTCGGGCGCATAACACACGTCAAACAGTGCTTCAAACAATGCTTTCTACATGGCTTTCTACCTCATTAGCTTCTTCATTGCTTTTCCTATTTACACCTTCGTTTGCTTCCCCATCGCAAAGCTTCATCGAGTCCTTCGTCTTATCTGTTTCGCATAGAAGGAAGGACTACATCAACTATTGTATGGAGAAGAGCTTGAAATAACGATAACGGGTCTCCTACATCTCATTGACTTCCCCATTGACTTCCCCATTGGCTTCTCCATTAACTTCCCCATTGGCTTCCCCATCAACTTTCTCATTGGCTTCCGATAGATCACATATGGAGCACTTAATAGGCCACATATGGAGCACTGGGTATATCACATATGGAGCACTGGATACGTCACATATGAAGCACTGAATACTTCACATATGAAGCACTGGATATATCACATATGAAGCACTGGGTAGGCCACATATGGAGCACTGAATATACTACATATGGAGCACTGAATATACTACATATGAAGCACTGGATACGTCACATATGAAGCACTGGATAGATCACATATGAAGCACTGAATAGATCACATACGAAGCATTGAATATACTACATATGAAGCATCGGAAGGGCAGTAGAGTTGATTTTACAAATCTGTTTCTTATGTTGCACTTTTAGAAGATTCGCGACTAAATTTGGTGGGGCTCTCGGCAAATTCTAAAAAACGGCACAGGTTTCGCAATCAACGATATCTAATTAAAAAGACGTAGTGCAAAGCAGTTTCCATCGGAAATGGCGACCCCCTCGTACTACTGTATTCCGTACGGAATAACAAGAACAAGAACAAAGTCACTTACGGAGGACGGCGGAGGAGCCGAAGGGTTTTGGTCCGAGAAACTGCATGGCAGCCCTACTGCGTATCTATCTACCTTAGTATTTTATCGTTAGACTTAATATTAAACGTTCATTTTACAGTCGTTTCCTTTTGTCTATAAAGGCTAGTGGTACATGGCACGGAATTAATCGGCATCGGATCGGTTCCATACAGCATTTGGGACGAAATAAAAGGTTTAGGCAGCAATAATACCTCAAGGATGATAATACCTTACCCTCTAAGTGTATTGAAAAGCTGACTGATGCATCTCGCTTCGCGGGGAACGATTGTGCAAAAGCCGAGTCGGTTCAACCATAAGTCCGACTTTCAGCCTTCTTGTGATGCTGTGATTGGTTCACACGCTAGATGTGGCTAGACCGGGCGGACCGATGTAATCATCATTTATATCGACAAAGAGCCGTTAGTCGCTCTGATGCGGAAAGTATGTATTCAACTCCCTTTCCGACGCACAATTTAAGATGCTCTTGCCTTCCCTATCCTTTCAAGTCATTCATTGTTCCTAACCTCCGATTCTACCTCTTGTCCCTTCAAGCTGCTGGGTTACCGTACTTCCCCCAAGCATGAAGCTCCCTACATTCCTTCAGAAGAAGACTGCTGCCAGCACTCAACCTTCAACTGCTCCCGCCATGGATCCTTCGACCCCCACCACTTCTATGTCAGACTTAGAAAAGCCGTCGCTAGATCAAGAGAAGACCTCGCCCGCGGCGGGAGATGGTACAGTCTTACACGGCGGTGAAGACAAGACCGTCGACGAGACGGCAATACAAGAGGCTGCAGCGCTCGATAAGCTGTCTGACGAACCTGAATATCCAAAGGGGGCGAAGCTCGGAATCATCACTGCTGCACTGTGCTTATCGGTGTTTCTGATGGCTCTGGTAAGTACCTTTCGTTCATCGTGGACTGGAACACACAATCTCCCACTTGTATTTCGTCCTCGCACCTTCCCACTTTCAACCTTCCTACTACGAAAACTATGTCCACGCAGACTTGACTAACGGAAATTTAGGATAACACCATCATTGCCACTGCCATTCCAAAGATAACGGACCATTTTCAGGCTCTCAACGGTAAGGAGTCCTTCTTAGCTCTCTACCTTTGCTATCTCACTAACCCTGTCCTCTAGATGTTGGATGGTATGGATCATCTTATCTTCTTACCACCTGCGCATTCCAGCTTTTCTTCGGTAAACTCTACACCTTCTTTAGCATCAAATGGGTATACCTCTTCGCCATCGGGATCTTTGAACTCGGGTCTCTCATCTGCGGTGTTGCTCCTACCTCGGTCGCTCTCATCATTGGGCGTGCCGTTGCTGGTATAGGATCCGCTGGAATCTTTTCCGGAGCTCTTGTCATTGTTGCCTACACTGTCCCCTTGGTCCAGCGGCCTATATACACTGGGATCATCGGAGCCATGTACGGCATTGCTTCAGTTGCAGGACCTTTGATGGGAGGAGCATTCACAGATCACGTGTCGTGGAGATGGTGCTTTTACATCAATCTACCCCTTGGTGCCTTTACGATAGCTGCGATTGCCTTCTTTTTCGAGTCACCTAAGCGACACAATGAAAATTCGATAGGGTTCAAGGAACGATCCAAGCAATTCGATCCTATTGGAACTATTGTCTTCATCCCCGCAATCATCTGCCTCCTGCTCGCTTTGCAGTGGGGTGGTACGCAGTACAACTGGAAGAGCTGGAGGATCATCCTGCTCTTTATCATCGCCGGTATCCTTGGTATTGCTTTCATCGGTATCCAGATCTGGAAACAAGAAAACGCGACAGTGCCTCCTAGGATATTGAAGCAGCGGAGTGTGGCATTCTCTGCTTGGTTTGTCTTTTGTCTTGGAGGCTCATTCTTCGTCATGATCTACTACCTTCCTATCTGGTTCCAGGCTATCAAAGGAACTACAGCGACCGAGTCTGGTATCAGGAACCTACCGATGATCTTGAGTTTGGTCGTGATGTCCATCATTGCCGGTGTCATCATCACGAACGTAGGATACTATACTCCGTTCATGATTGTCGCCTCCATTTTCATGGCCATTGGAGCCGGCTTGTTGTCAACCTTGACGGTAGGCAGCGGTCACGCCCAGTGGATGGGTTATCAAATCATCTACGGTTTGGGTATCGGCATGGGCATGCAACAGCCATTGATTGCTTCGCAAACTGTCCTGAAACTTGACGATGTACCCGTTGGAACCTCGATCATCATGTTCGCACAAACGCTCGGAGGGGCCCTCTTTATCTCAGTTGCGCAGAACATCTTCACCAACCGCCTTCTGGGCAACCTTGCCGCGAACGTACCGAATCTTGACCCTTCGATTGTCCTGAAGACCGGGGCGACGAGTTTAAAAGACGCGATTACGCACATCAACCCGAATTACCTGCCAAACGTCATACTATCTTACAACAAGGCCATCGACCAGACGTTCTACGTCTCAATTGCCATGGCTTCGCTATCCTTGGTCGGAGCGCTAGGAGTTGAGTGGAAGTCGGTCAAAGGCAAGAAGATTGAGGCAATCGGTGCTTGATCATTAAGCCTCTAAATTTACAGATATCATAATAGACGCATGGTTTCGGCGTTGTTGGCGCAAGCGTCGTACATACAAGATTCCCCTTACTATTTGTAGCTGTATATTTTAGCACTCCACCCGGATACTGGGGAGCATAGGCTGAGGTCTATTTAATCTACAAGTATACTTGTCCAATTTGCTTTTTACTTGAAATCCTTAATATGAGAGCTCAAAATGTAGAAGAACAGACGAGCCATCCAAACCCCTAGATCGGCCCCCCTGAGAGGGAGTTTGCTGGGCTTGACGAAAAGTTAGTGTGCTTTCACCCCTTTTTCTTCCACGACTTCAGTCGCCATGTGTCACTCACATAGCGTGCAAGTGATTTTTTCCCTTTCTTCATCAAGTGCATGCAGCCTATGGCTATGGCACTATCTAGACGCTGTGTGTATGCTAAATTACATGCAATTTGGCCAAAATCATTCTTAATATCTTCCCATTGAGTAAGGTAGTCACCCCGATAAAAACGCGCATACGAGCGCGGTTGTTCCTCAAAATATCCAAATTACTTCTATTTCCCATTTCCCATTTCCCAAAATTAGTTCTTCGTGCCTAAGAGCCATTTTCTGGTCGCAATTCGAGTATTTTTCAGATACTCTAATGTAGCGATTCTTCCGATTTTCGTCATAAATAGTGTCTGTATCGTATCTGTATTTTTGAGCCGAGCTTTTTCCTTAAGCTTTGTTTGCTCCCTCATGCTCCCTCGTTGCTCCCTCGATGCTCCTTCATGCTTGCCCTTTGCTTTCCTATGCTCCCTTGCTGCTCCCTCTAAAGCGGCTGTGCTCCCTTTCCCGAACGAAAAACGGCAATCACCAATCCTTTGTTCGGAGTGTATATAATATATATATATATATATATCCAGCAGTAAAGCTGTGAACAGAACGCTGACCTAGTCACTGAGAGATAAAGCCCGATGGACGAGTCATCATGCCAATTCGGCACAAAGGCCTAATAAGAATCAGGCACCTCCTGGTCCCAAACTAACGGAATGAACGTCCCTGGCTCTAACTTGTGCGTCTTCAACGCCTTTGTCTCCTTCATCAGATCCCAAAATGTTGCGCAGGTAGCAATCAGAACCTTGACTTTACAGGTCGACGGCGCCTTCTGAACTATTCGAAGCAGCGCCTTCGTGAGCTCTCCTTGGCTTGTGTCGCCGGAACACGCATCTATCCGATCCAGGATCAGATAAATCGGCGCCAGCTTGAGGTCTAGAAGCTGCAAGATACTGAGCAGGAAATCGCAAAGTTCATTAATATCGCAAAGTTCGTCACTATCGCTCTTTTTAGACAAATTTTGTGCCTGTGAACGCAATCGTGCGGACACGGATTCTTCAGTGAGGATTTTCGAGCATTTCGTAACGATCTGGGATATAAAACTAATCACTATCTCGTGAGCTTTCGGATCTTTGCTATCGTGTTGCAAGCAGTGAAAGAGACACAGGTGATATATGACGAAACGATTGCGCTCGCGGAGCTGTTTGAGGAGATCGAGAACTGCGGGGGAAAGCCAGAAGCATCGTCCGTATTGCTCGATGACGTTCTGCTCGTTGCGACCCGACAAAGCGAGAAGGCAGGATTTGCCTGAGCTGTATCAAGTCGAAAATTGCTGTGTGGCTTGCAGCGTATTCAAGTCCCGTTGTGTGCGTATTCGATCCTCAGCGAGGTGCTGAAGATGTACCTTGCAAGAGTCTGCCTCCTTGCGATGTTCATCTTCGTTGAAGTTTGGTGCGCCAAGTTGCTTGAGTAGTTCTCTGGCCGACTGACTGCACAGTTGTTCCTCGCGTCTGTTTAGCGTATGTGCGAGATCGATGTTCTGTTCTTTAAGCCCATCCACCTTTCTATGAAGACTAGTGTTCTGTTCTTTGAGCCCATCTACATTTCTATTGAGTTCCTAATTCTGCTCCTTAATATCTTTTTGAGATGAAGTCAGCTACTGAGTTTCGACAATTGCTCCTGCAGTAAGAACAATGACGATACCGAGCCATGAATGAGACTTACAAATTAGCTCGCAATGATGTATTTCACTCTGATTTAGGAGTTCTGTCATCAAGCCGATCGTTAGTGTTGTCTGCTTATTGTAGAATGATAGGATTTAGTCACCTTTTGAATCCTTTTCAAGCCTGTAACATCTCTCGACTAGCAGTGCTTCGCCTCTCGACTGAACATCCCAAATATGTTTCTTGATATTCACTACCTCTTCATCGAACGTATGAGGGTTGCCAGCGACTTTGCCGAATCTATCTATAGACAGATGAGTTTAGTCACTCTTTGTGATTTGGAAGCCATCGATGAATTGATCTCCCATATTGGCAACATACAAATTCTGTGACCTTTATAATATTTCGTAGCATGCCTCGAGAAGTCGGTAATACCCTTGTAGACTTTTGCTATCTGAGCTCCTAGACTGGGATTTGGATAGACTCTTTTGTAGATTGCCATCTCCTCGAGCCGAACCTTGAGATCCTCAATTGCACCTTGAAGTGCAGTCTCCATTCCTTGTTTGGCGGCCGCTACCTTGTGTGAAAGTCAACCAGATTGTAGTAGCATAACTGCTTCATTCTTTCTTACACTGAAGAGCATAGATAAAGCGCCATAAGCTGCTCCGCCATATTGGTCACTTGCCAATTGCTGTGAGAAAGAGATTATCCCCGGTCGTCAGAAGTGTTGATAATGATGACTGACCATGATATCGACGATGCCAGAGTATACTTTCAAGAACTCCTGAAATGTCTGCGCAAAACGCATGAAGCCCGTGGTCAACTTTCTAACGCCTTTTGTCCTCTCAATTCTCAGACTACTCTTGGCTCGCCCAGCCTGGTCGAGCATATGGATAGCATAGTACGGTTCGACGAGTTCAACAAGCTTCTCGTACGTTTGGCTGTCGAGAGAATCGATTATTTGTTTGGCTTGTGCCTTGTCGTCAATCGCTTGGAGGTCCGTCTTGTCCATATTTTTTTCGAGCCATTGTCGAAACTCCGTTTCTCCTTGCAGCGCTTCGTTCAATTCTCGGCTACATTGCTGTTAAAAAAGTGAAATGTTCAGGCTCATCTGTTTGTGTTTATGGGTATGTAAAGATATTGTACCTCTTCTTGCTTGGGGGTAGACTATGGCCTCGTCCACAGCTACGGGAAAGCACCTTTCGGCTTACCAACTCAAGAGCCTAGGCACCTACGAGCCCATGAACTATACCCCTGGCTCCAGACCTCCTGTCTTTCCTGAGCTTTTCCTCTCCTCTTCACCACACCACTTCAGCGTAGCACGCCTCCCTTACTCGGGGCAATTCCCGCGAAGCACCCACCACCTCTAAGCTCAACCACGCTCCGCCATAAAGTGATTCCGGCTAATATAGTGGCTTTGCACCCAAGCTCTCCTAACTGCATCAAGCCATTCTGTTGATCTTGTACCAGCACTAGCTTACCCCGAGGCATTAAGGAAAACATCCTGCCTAAGAGATTTGACATCTTTTTTGGCAGGCGTTCATGTCTCAGAGGAGGTCCTGCCAGCTTCTTTGCTTATTTTTTTTATATATCTTTTTTCTTCAAGTTTTACGTGCTTATGCAGCCTAAGGCTATGAAACACGATGCTATCTACCTAAATAGTAGCACTGTAGGCTGTAGCGCAGTGTGTATGCTAAAGAATGTATATTACATGACTTTTAGTCAAAACCGATGGGTTATATCTTCCCGTTGTGCAGTCACACCGATAAAATGCGCATACGAGCGCGTGAAGTGTCTACATGACCAAGTGGTCACATAGACAAATCGAAATTGTGAAAGCTGGCCTCTTCGACGTGAGCTTTCGAATTGATTGTTTGACTGTTGACTGACCACCTAGCTGACAGAGCTAGATGAACTTTTGCTGTTTGACCATCTAATTGAACGAGCTAGATGAGCTTTGATCTATGTATGTGAAAGCTGATCACTTCGACGTAAGGCGAATTGCTTCTTCAAAGCTCACTGTATGCATCTTAGCTTGACCGCTGAATGGAACACTCAAAATAAATCTCTTATAGAAATATAGATACCTCATGCTTTGCTTGAACAATTCCGCCGCCCGTTGTTACGAACCTTCCACCCTTCATGGCCATCTGCAATTGCCAGAGAGGAAGCTCGAGGCTGATGCTTAAAACTCGCCTATGTCAGGGTCCTGCCCCCACCATAAACGTTCCTTCGCTTCCGCGCTTGACCGCCCGTTGACCCAAGAACGAGCTCCGTGGGCGTTCAAACTGTCATTTCAATCATAATTACCAGTCGATCTTCACCACCGTCCAATTCCGCAATCATGGCTGCCGGAGGCAGCGTCTACCCGCCATTGGCCGAACGCCCGGTCAAGAATACCATCTGCCTCTTCGACGTCGATGGCACCCTCACCCCGGCCCGCCGAGTATGCCCCTCCCCCCCCAAAGCTCCCTAGCAAACCCTCCTTGAAACCCACTGACCCCCCCGAACAGTCCATCTCCCCCGCCATGCTCCAGCTCCTCTCCGCCCTCCGCCACAAATGTGCTATTGGCTTCGTCGGCGGCTCCAACCTTGTGAAACAGCAAGAGCAAATCGGCACCCCAGAGATCAATGTGACCACCTTGTTCGACTTCTGCTTTGCGGAGAATGGGCTCACGGCGTACCGGATAGGAGAGGAATTGGCGAGTAGTAGCTTCGTGGGTTGGTTGGGGGAGGACAAGTACAAGGAGCTGGTGAATTTCTGTTTGAGGTATATGAGTGAGATTGATTTGCCGGTGAAGAGGGGAACTTTCGTGGAGTTTAGGTGTGTTTGATTCCAAGCTGTTGGGTATTTGAGAGGGGTTACAAGAGAGTGGGGTGATGAGGAAGACTTGGGCGTAAGTTTGAAGCTCAACGGCTCGTGCTGAATTTTCGTCTTTACAGAAATGGCATGATCAACATTTCCCCCATCGGCCGCAACGCAAGCACACAAGAAAGATACGATTACGAAGCCTACGACAAGAAGCACCACATCCGCACAAAATTCGTCGAAGCCCTAAAACAGAAATTCGGACACTTTGGTCTCACGTACGCCTCCCTTTTGCCTTGTCCATAAGGCCCCTATCCCATGCCCTCTCGTCACACTTACCACCCTCTCTCACCCACTCCACACTAACCCCTCCCCCATAGCTACTCCATCGGCGGCCAAATATCCTTCGACGTTTTCCCCACCGGCTGGGACAAAACCTACTGCCTGCAACACCTCGCCAAAGAAAAAGAAATCAGCGGCATCGATTACACGACGATCCACTTTTTTGGTGACAAGACGTACCAAGGCGGCAACGATTATGAGATTTTTGAGGATAAGAGGACCGTGGGGCATAGTGTTGAGAGCCCGGAGGATACGATGAGGGAGTTGAAGGAGTTGTTTGGGATGTAGTTTGGGCTGGTTGGGCTGGTGGGAGATGTGGTAGAGAAATGGGGGAAAAGGGATATAACGGAGATGAGAGGATGTGGGATGAGAACATGACGGCTGGATGGGCTTTTGAAAGCGACAGTGATAGACGGCAGCGTTGGCTTTGGCATAGATGAGATATGATTCGTTTAGAGGAGCTGGCTTGCTCTGGGAAAAGATTCTCGCCCTCTCCATGTTCTTACAGGAAGTCTTAAAATGGCGTTGGCGCAAGTATCGCACACTTGGTTACGATATTCTACGGAGGACCGACAGACACTGGGTTGTATTCTCGGCCATGACCTGCCGCTGTCTCTGGTCTCCGGTACCAGTTACGATTCAAATATATACCACTCAAACCTTTGGACTGAGCACAAGGGTGTCAAGGGTCGCTGTACACTCTCAGCAATTGGTGATTACATCAACAACGCCTCCATCACCCCTAATCTCACAACCACCCAACAAACCCTTACATCAACAACCGCCACGCCCCCAAAATCAACGCGGCCGTCCCCGTACAAACCCCCATCAACCACTGCAACGTACTGAACTTCACCATCTCCACCCTCTCCCTCAGACCCGCCACCTCCTGCTCGATCCTCGTCTCGGTTTCCTTGATCTTCAGCTCCTGCCCCTTGGCTTCTTCTCTGATGCGGCCCTTTTCGAGGTTCAGGTCGAGCTTGACGGAGGCCTGGGCGCGAGAGAGTTCATCGCGCACGCGGGCCGAGAGCTTGGCGAGGTCGTTGGAGAGGCGCTCGTGGGAGGCGAGCGTCATGGTTGTGTCACTGGAGTCGAGGGCGAGGAGTTCGGAGCGGAGTTTGGTGAAATCGACTTTTTGGGTGTAGGTGGAGCGGTCGGCGTCTGGTGGGTAGAGAATTTTAGTACGAACGAGGGTTTTCAGAGGGTATTAAGGGTCAAGTTGGAGGGGGGGTAAGGGTAAGGACCTTCGCGCAAGACCATGGTACGGGTGAGGTTTTGGATTGATTCTTCAATCACGTCTGAGAGGACGAGCATCATGGCTTTGGATTGCTCTTCTGAGAATCCCTCATCTTTGAGCCGTTGGACGAACTTTAGGGTGTCAAAGTGGTGGTCCCTATGTAGCGCCACGGTGGTGGAGAAGGGTTTGTGGAAGGTGAGTCTGCAGAAGAGGGTAGGCAGCAGGCTCGGCGGGGCAGAAGGTCGAAGGGGAGAACGGTAGATGAGCCGCGATATGCTGGGCCTGTACGGTCTGTAGCTTTCATGGTGGGAGGGTTCTGCTGGGTATGATGCCGCTCGAGGGAGGGACCGGTATTGGGTAGTTGGATGGTGCGTGCGCACGATTTTCTGGTTAACGAGGGCTAGAGATTTTGGAAAAGTGGCCTTCCAGGTAAGCTGGGGGAGAAGAAATCGCGGTATTGAGGTAGTCGCTGACGGCATCTTGATGGCTTTCCTTTGACGATCGAGGGGATGTTACAGTTTTCCAGAAGTTGGGGAAGTTCGGAGCACAAGGCAGGGAAGGAAAGCCCCACGCGGGGCGATTCCGTCAGCCCTACGTCTTGACCTTTTCATCCAGTAGAGTAGGGCTTGTCATAATCTCTGCTCCTCATACTCTTGTTGATCTCCTTCTCTGCCAGCTATTCTAGCACATATTTGACGAGATGATGCTCAAACTTCCACAGAGCCTTCAACGCCTTATTACCTATTCACCCACCTAGAATCGTTCCTTGAAGACGCAGTATGCGAAATATTATACATCACATTGGGAAATGAATCTGACTGCTCACAAGTGATATTCCAGAGTTCTTACCAAACGTGGCATATTCCGTACAATGAGTCTAGTTACGAACAGACAAGTCAGGCTAGAAAACTGAATCGAGGCAAGACCGAATTGTATAGGACGCCGCCAACACGCCTTGTAATTTCTGTTCGACTATTGACTTTGCCAATACCTGTTGTCCTTTTAGGACCACATCCCTTCATGGCAGGATCTCAAGTTGGCGAATAGATCGCATTATAGTCGAGGCACAGTCCTATTGCACCACGTCTATGCTTCATTGCTCGCATCTACTTTCGGAGAAGTAGGCGATAATCCTTGAAGTCTGTACAGTCAAGGATCGAGTCCAAACAATCCTGATACAGGAACGCAACAGTAACACTGTATCGGATGAACGGGATGATCAAGGAGGCTCTGTATGACCTATGTGCATGCTCATGCATGCTGAGGCGAGCAATGCCCTGGACGCCTTGAAACACGGCTTCCTGCTTTGATGCGTCTCGCGTTGACGGTGCATCAAGAATTGAGCCTCGACGTTGTGATAAGGCGTTCGACCGTGAATGAAAGAAGGAATCGAACCAAGTTCAGACTCCTGGTATTATTCGAAATGGGAGCCTGGGACAGGCGACTCAAACGATGAGGATCAACACATAAAGAGCTAATGAAAAGCCGAAGGCTGAAGAGCTGGGAGAGGTCCTAACTCCAGAGGTGTCTATCAGAACAAGTGGTAGTCTCGTTCAAAGCATGCCATCCATAGGTGACGACGGGAGCGCCGCCCAGTGGTCGGTAGCGCGTCAGGAAATAGGGTTAATATCCAATAACGGAAAACCATAATGTTACTCCTTTGGGACTAATTGCTGCTAATTCTGAATGTCGCTTGTAAACAATAAGCACTTTATTAAGCTCTTGGCCGTCCAATTGTACAAGCAATCCGATAGGAAATTCAGAAGGCTAAAGTGGCTATTGCAGGGCAAAATGAGAGTGAAGATTGAAGAGCACTCCTAATGTGGCACGCAAGATATGAAGGTAGCATTGCGAATGTTCACGTATCGCCACACTGCAATCCTCATCTTGGCGCTTTGAAGTTTTGTGTGCAACAAATCATGCGTTTCGTTCTGGGTGTGAAGTTTCGTGATCGTCGGAGGATGAGTTTGCATTCTAGCATGGACTGCTCGCAGCCACTCATTCGTTTACACCAAGCGTTTTGCCGTTCCACCACCTGCATGAAGATACAGGGATGAGCTCCCGTTCTCCAATCACTTGCACCTGCATAAGGAATCATTTGCCGCCTTGTTCTGAATGGGCCTGTCCGAAATGCTCCACCAAAGGAAGCGCCCGGCCTTCGCGATATGGGATTAAGGTGTACTCGAGAGAATGATGAGTCCTATCCTCATGTCGAGAGGACTCGAACGTCAATGTCAAAATGGAGAGAATGAAGCTTTGGTTTTATATACGAGCATTTGGTGAATAATGCGGTTCAGCCTCAACACGACACCTGCAAGTGGTGCGAATACGAACCAATGCAAGAAGTCTCTAGGGTTAAATCGTACAACGCTATTGACTTCCTTCCCCGGCGTCTATTTCTGGGGATTGGCTTAGTTCTACCCTGGACCTATCACCGTCTTGCCCCGCAGGTACCTTCGCGCCCAAGTCTAGACATTGGGTATGCCTTCCCATGACAATTCGTGCATCTTTTACCGCTGTCCGTTGTACGACTGAGATGCGAAACTGATCTAGAAAGGCTACCGTCATACTTATGGATTTCAGATGAATCTCGGCGCTTGAACAAAATCCCCAGTGTACCCGCCCTTCTCGGGCTCCCACGTTAGTAGTCATCTTTCATTTCTCAACATCAAACCTCCTCTGCGATCTCCTTGGAAGCTGGATCTTTTCAGAGTAGTTTGAGAGCCTTCGAAAGGAAGACTGTGACCTACGAAGAAGAGCGGAGTTGCACGTCAAACAGCTAGCAGATCATCATCTCACGTTATACGGAATAATAGTTATGTCGGACGAGAAACCTCATACTTACCAGCCAGTATCACCTGTCGACGCCGACCATTCAGTAGACGACAAGGAAACCAAAATTCCACAAGTGATTGTGCGGTCACGGAGATCATCGACTTCATCCTCGGGGCTTACATTGAGGACGCCGAAAGCGGCACGCTTCACTGAAGCAACGTCTGTCAACTCGCCCATCGACCCAACCGCAACAGGTCGTTCTCCCTTTGCCGACCCTCGTCCTCGAACAACCTACCTCATGCCTCAACCTCAACCTTCTGACGTTGGCTTCGGCTATGTCGCGGATAACCAAGCCTCGAAACACTCATCCTACGCTGGGGTCGAGGTACCTCTTACCCCAGCGTCACCCTTGAAAAGCGCCTTAAAGCCTCCCGGGACGCCAGGACGCTTCATGAATCCCTTAAGCCCTACCTTCAAAGAAGAGCAGGTACTGGAAAAGCAGGAAGAGAGCACAGATAAGCAGAATGCGAAAGACCTGAAAGTCAAGACTCGCGTGCGAATGGCCAAGATGGCTCTCCGGGGCGTCAACTTCAGCTGCAGTCTCATCGTTCTCGCTATGCTCTCCACATCTCTAACCATTTTCAACGCCACAAAAGCTATCCCACCAAGGAGTAACCTCCCACCGTGGGCTCAAGGCACAAAGACCTGGCCACAAATCCTTCTGCTCTGCATATCCTGCGTATCACTGGTCTTCACCATCTGCATCCTGGTAGCATATCGAAAAGGCGGTCACAAGCGAGCTCAGAAAGCTGCTGCATACTATACCATGTTTGCCGTTGGATTCTTCTTGTTCAGCACAATCATGTGGATCATTGGCGCCGCTGTTTTGCATCAGGCCAAAGCAGGCGGCAATGGCAAAGACGTTTGGGGATGGTCTTGCAAAGGTGGCAAGCGTCAAACACTCTTCCAGGACGAAATCGATTACAACCTGATATGCAGACTGCAGGTGAGCACACCAGTTCTAAAGATTAGCCTAAGATACCGAAATGCTAACAAAGCCCCCAGTCCTGGTCCCTCGTCTGCGCCATCATCGAAATCGTCGTCGAAGTCATCACCATCACCATCTACGCCGTTGTCTTCTACCGCTTCCATTCAAAACGCAAGCTCCACAAATCGATGGACCTGCGCGACCGCGCCCGCTCAGACCTCTATCTCGCACAGCTCCGCTCCCAATCTGCCCCCAACACCCCCGGCTTCCAAAAGACCCCCATGTCCCCCTCCTTCCCCGCGCACCTGCACGGCAATGACCCCCACTCCGCCGCCGAAAACGGCGAGTACCACGAACGCACCCAATTCGCGCAAAAGCACCAGAGCTTCGCCCAGCCAAAACCATTCACTTTACAACCCCCACCTATCCGCGTGCAAAACGCCACCCCGGCCATGTCGCAAGATGGCTTCGAGCCCGCCCCCGCCCCCAAGGTCCAAGAGCACGTCCCCGCCGCCCCGGGCGAACAGGTCTACGACTCCGTCCCGATCCCTGGCGCCTACGCCAGCCCGATCGCGAGCCCAGCCTTCCACCAGCCGCAGAGCATGAACTTCGGCGCGGCGCAGCTTGGGCAGGCGTATACGGCGGAGAGCAGGATCGAGAGCCCGCCGTCGAGTCCGAGATTGCCGAGAGCGGGATTGCGGTAGTGGCCGTTGCTGGGCATTTCTTATTCGGGGAAAATTGGGATTGGGGCGTGGCTAATGGGTTGGGATTTGGGGTGTCGTTCGCTTGCGTAGCTACCTATACCTTTTCTTTTGTTATTTTTATACATGGACATGTATTTGTGGGTTGGGGAGTTTTATCCGGATGATCTACTCTCCGTCTGCCCAAGGTTTGGTTGGGGGAGTGGGGTGGGGGCATGTTGATCATGTTTGATGTAGCATTGTTGCTAGTTGAATGAGGCAAGGAAGATGATTAAAACTTATCTTGGCTCTGTTGGGTTGAATGTAATACCTATGTAAGAGACTACTAGTAACTAACTTTTTATCAGGGATTAGGGCACTCGTTTAGGATGACTGCATTTGTTCAATGCTTTCCAGAAAGACTCCCGTTTCCTGGCCTGATCTATAATAACTGCCTTCTACTCCTGATGTATCCCATCTAAACCTCCCCCCTCACCTCACCAAATACAACCCCCTCCCCCCCATCCTCCGCTTCACCTCCTCATAAACCACCTCCGGCGTCCCCACCGCCCCGACCTTCTCCACCTTGCCCTGCTTCTCGAAATACTCCACCACCGGCATGCTCGTCTCCTCGAACACTCTGAACCGCTTCTTGATGCTCTCCTCGTTGTCGTCGGCGCGCCCGGACGTTTTGCCCCGGTTGAGCAAGCGCTGCTGCATGACGGATTCCGGGCACGAGAAGAAGAGCGTGAAGAGGCTGGGGCAGACGGAGGATTCGAAGTGCAGGGCTTGGTCCATTTTGCGGGGGAAGCCTGGTGTGGAGACGGCGGTTTGTGTTAGAGGAGAGGGTTGGTTTTTTGGGGGGGGGGGAAGGTGGGCGGACTTACCGTCGATTAGAAAACGACCCTTGGCGCCCTCTTTCCCGCCCATGACCTCCGTCATCGCGTTTTCGAGCAATTGCACCGTTACTTCCATTGGTACGATGATGCCTTCCCTGATGTGCTCTTTGATCATCTCGCCAAACTGGCTGCCTTTTCTTTCTTGCTCCGCTCTTAGCAGATCTCCGGCGGATAAGTGTGTAAAACCGTAGTCGCGCACAAGATTTTCGCATTGCGTGCCTTTTCCCGCGCCGGGGCCGCCCAGGACGTAGATTACAGAGACGTTTTCGGGGGAGAAGGTGGGGGTGGATTTTTGGGGGGCGGAGAGGAGGGGGTTAGGTGGCATTGTTGGTTTGGTTGTTGGGGAGGGTTTAGGAGGCAGTGAGGGCGTTTTCAGGTGGGACCGCAGGAGTTTAGGAGGGTGTTGAGGAGGACGTTATGTTCTTGGAGCGCGGTTTCGGAGGGGCTTCGCTAGCGCGGGACTTCACCATTAAGACGTAAGATATTGTGCCTGCGACGAAGATTGCGGCAAAGGGCCAGATTTTGAAGGGTTGAGCAGCGGGGTTGGAGGGTTTCCCTAAGGCGTAGGTCCGGCGTAGTGTGGATTGGTGGTTGCGAGAGGTTGAGGGGGGGAACTGCGCTCTTCTGGCAAGAAGGAAGCTGAATGGTCGTACGTACATGCGGTTTATCTGTTAGGTAGGATGCAGCTTTGTGATACCAGGTAGCTGTTAGTAGAGATATGTAGGCGGGCACGGGTTCTACGCATGACTTCACTTCCGCGCGGATCATCTTCCAACCCACCGTAACCCTAACACGCTATGGACCTCCACAACCTCTCCTCCTCCTCCTCCTCCTCCTCCTCCTCCTTCTCCTCCTGCTGCTGCTCCTCCTGCTACTGCTCCTGACGTCCACGACATCCTGAATATGATAAGGGCGCCCACCTCCAAGTGTTTTAGCTTCTCTCGGCCCCATTCGAATGTCCCTAAACACCATGATATCCTAAGGTAGATTATCAAAGAGACATTGGTAGATGTGCCATGCCTGGACATATTCGCCTGCAACTATTCTATTTCAACCACATGCCAGACCTTAGTACACCCCTGTGAAGTTTTCCTTTTAGCTATGTCGTCGAACCCATCAAGAAGCTCAGCCAATTTCCGCAGTCGTCAATTCCATTTATCCCACATCATCGTCATAGCCGCGTGAACAATCGAGGAAGTTGCCAACGCTCTTGAGATCTCGTTTCTTGGCTTTTGTTCCGATTCGAGACATGTCGAATACTGTTCTGTCCGGATAGCTCCATGGAAATCCTTTAGCAGACCCCTAGGGCTTTGCTTCCATCCTGATAATGGAAGTACATATCCAAGGGTTTTTTTTGGCTTTGCTCTCACTTCAACTTCGTGGCTGGCCATAGGCGTCACTTGCCCGGCATTGGTACAGAGTTTTGAAGCGGTCTTGCCGACATTTACAGCAGTAAAGGCTGCAAATAACGTTACGATTCACGGTAACGACACAGAACAATTCTCGACCAAGAATAACACACAGATATCGCAGCAGTGAAGGCCAGAAATTGATTGTTAGCCTTGCTCGTTCACTTGCCGACAATACCTTAGGATCCTTGTTGCTATTGAGTTCATTGATGTTATTCACATTCTCCGAGCGCTGCCCACCGCTCAACAATCGCAGTACCCTTGACCCTTCATCTCCCATTCACAACTTCCTACTCCTACTGTTATCCTTAGTCGCAGTCCGTCGCAGTCCGTCTATTGCGCCAATGAATACTTGGCAATCTCTATCTGAACCTCCTTCTCCTTGATATTTCCATTCCTAACCCACATCCACATCCAAATCCAAATCTTTGGCTCCTTCCACTTTGATATCCTCCAACCCCACTTTTGCGCCTGAACCTCGGCCTTTCGAGCAACTGCCACAATGGCGAAGAAAAACGGAGGCTTACGCGAAATAACGAAAGCACAGGCCGGAAAGCGTGCTCAGATCGAAAAGCTCATCGAGTCGGAGCGCAAAAAAGCGCATTTCGACCCGGCCACTCCTCGACCATATGCTTGTTTCGCCGTTCGCCCCATTGTCCGTCTTCCAGGGCAGTCCTTGACCAGTGTATCTGGCAACCAAGCTGGCCGTCGTCCTTACCAGAAGAGTGGTCGTCCTCCACTGCAAGTCATCCCGCGTCCCATTCCGGCGCCCCAAGTCCCAATCCCCAAGTCTACCGGTTGTCCGCTGAGAATCTCGGTGAATCTGCCGCTGCCGAAGCCAGCGCCAGAACCAATCGCGTGCAAGCAGTTCAACTTCCTGCTCCTACCCGGCGAGCTCCGCAACAAAATCTACAACTACGCGTTCCCCGAGGAATTCTTCCAGCTTCAATGGATTGAGAAAACAGACAGCTACCTTACCTATTCTCTTCCCAAACGCGGCAAAATCGGCCCTTGCCTCGGTCCATCCGCTGGTCGACGACGCCGCTTGTTCGACTACCCGCGTCGCGTGCGTAGCAAGGAGGTCATCCCACCGTACCGCCTCTCTCCAGGTCCCGCTGCCCTGCTCCTCACTTGCAAGAAAGTCAACGAGGAGGCCACAGCAATCTTCTATGCCTCGAGCACCTTCTCCTTCAAAGCGCCAAACATCCTCCGCGCCTTCCTCAAACCCTTAAGCCCCACGGCCAAAGATGCCATCTACAGCATCGCCATCAAACACTATACCGCGGGCAACCCCCGCTACACCGATTTTCAGCAGTGGAAACGCACCTCCGACAGAAACTGGGACGACCTCCTCTGGGACGCCGCCGACGATCTCGTCAGCCTCGACCACCTGAGTATCGACCTCACCATCAACGACGTCCCTGTCTTCTTCGGCCCAAATGTTAGCTGGAAGGTGCCCTTCCTGGCGTTCCAGGAGATGGGAATCAAGAAGTGCGAAGTCACGCTGAGGAACTTTACGACGCCACCGGCGGTACTAGAGGTGGAGCAGTATGTCTTGAGAAAGGAGATTCTGGGCAAGGAGTTTAGGGAAGAGGATGAGGTTGAGGCGGAGAGGAAGAAGGCATTGGCGGCGTTGGCGGGGAAGAGGAGGAGGGTTAGAGTGATGAATCTGGTGAATGGGTGACGTGATGGGGTGGCGAAGAGGTTTAAGGGGAAGGGTGGCTTGGATGCGACCGAGGGTGGAGAGCAGCAAAGTTAAGACTTTCGGATTACCATAGAGAGGATAGGAGCATTTCAGACGACACGGTCCCACAACATCTTTTACCCGAAGCACCACTCGCCCATACATTTCCTTGCAACCACCCACGATCGCGTGGCATCTATGTCGATTCAGCACATCCGTCCCAAACATACTTATCCAACCCAAAAAGGGAAACCCATTCTTTCTACCAACACACTTGGTTCACACATACTTACGCACAAACAGCTACATACAGTAGCTCAAACATACTTAGCTTAGCTTTACCTCTTGGTTCGAGAACCCTCGGCTTCTCTCTTGTCATCAGATTTACTTCAGTTCAGTTAGTCATTAGAAATCAAATGTATCTGATTACTTCAGTTCAGTTAGTCATTAGAAATCAAATGTATCTGATTACTTCAGTTCAGTTAGTCATTAGAAATCAAATGTATCTGATTACTTCAGTTCAATTAGTCAATAGAAATCAAATGTTTATCTAAACGATCTATCGCTTCGGTATGCCCTTCTGAGCTCCGTAACCGTAACCATAGCCATCCGCGTATCGAAAGCCATTGCCGTTCTCTGGTTTCTCGGCTTGTGTTGCGTCTCCACTTTCTTCTCTCTGCCCTTTTTGGAGTTGGAGCTACTACCTCTGATGCACTTTTAATCTTCGGCCTCCCCACCCCAGCTGTACCTTTTCTCTTTCCATTTCCCTCCTCCACCTTTTCCCTTTCTGCCGCTCCCACTCCATCTCACCCCACCCCCCCCCCCACAAAAAATTTCTCATCCCCAATTTCACCCGCACTCACCTGTTCCCCCCTTCCCCTTTCCCCTTTCCCTATCCCCTCGTTCCCCCTCCCTCTCATACTCCCTCGATGTCACCCTCTCCCACACTTTCGCCCCTTACATCCCGCTACATTTTCTGTTTTCGTTTTTTCGCTTTTGGGCAAGGGTGTAGATCTTGGGTGGATTCGACGGTATTTACCATCATCTTGGCGGTTGTGTTTGAGTGAAGGAGAGCGAACCAAGGGTTACTGGGCCTGAAAGAGATAAAGGTGAAAGCCTGGGGCGAGACTCACAATGTCCTAGATCTCCGAAAAGGACCGTAACTCATAAATCCTACAGGTGGAGAACTTCCAGTTTTCATATAATAGCAATACTTTGTTCGTATGTAATTAACTGACGTTACAGGAGTCACGGCCACTCGGACCACAAACGTACACTTAACACGGCATCGCCAGCCAGAAAGCCTCCAGATAAGAAAAGTACTCCATGTACAATGCACATAGCAAACACCCACCTTGAGGGAATCTTGCTGAGTGTGAGAAAACGCCATCAAGAAACCAGGTATATCACGGCGCCCATCACCAATTCATACCAAGTCCCCAATTCACATCATACTCCAGAGAGTCGCATCGGACCAATCAAGCAGGGACTGGACTATGCTGGGATTTTTCCCTCCTCTCCTGTAGCCATTTCATCACAAGTCCTACATCTTTGATCACGGCTCCAGGGACTCCCAGCTTCTGCATCCACATTGGCAGCCAGCCCTTTGCATCACTAGCTGTCGCCATGGTCCAGGTAATTTCCTTCTTCGCAGCGATTTCCTCTTGTTTGTCCATCAAGCAGCGCTCGACGCTGGTGTAAATGCTGTTTCCGAAGCCGATTAGTCCTAATTTTTCAAATCACATTATTGCACGGTCAAGATCTAACATACCCAAGCACAGGCTTCTTCTTCTGCAGTGCACTTCTACCTTCTTTGAGATTGCGGCCGTTGCTATAGAAGGCTTCCGGAAGCGATTCGAGATTAACGGGTATTTGGACGACCACGAACTCGGCCGCGCCTGTTTCAGCAGTGATGACAAGGACAGGGAACACACGAGGCGCCAGTGGAAAAGGAAGTTTGTGGCACATCTCGTAGACTAGTAAACGGTCGAGTATAAGCATTATTCCTGCTAGAAGCGATATGGAATGTACTGGGAATCTCGGGAGATACTCACTGCCCATCGTGATATGTCTATAGTTACCTATGGCCAAATTATATGGCGTAGGCCGCAAGTCCCAGTCTAGTACTTTGAAATCATCGAAAACATCCGGCGTGTACTCTCGCTCATGCTGCGAATGGTCTGCTCGCAAAGCGAAGTCAAACTCTGAAAAGTCTGCGCTACCTTTTAGATTCTGATTTGTATGTGTACTGCTTCGCGCAAACCATGCCTCGCTAGGTGGTTTGATGCCTGGGGGGCCTTTTCGAGGAATCCTTGGCCTTTCCCAGGGGATCTGGGAGAGCTCGTTGCCAGAGATAGTCCGCTTCAATAGTCTAACTTTGGCAGTAGAAGGAGATGACGACTTCAAACTACCTTCGAAGAATGTGCGGGGGATGGTTATGTCGACGAATGTTGTGGCCTCGTCGAGAATCGCTTTGATGAAAGGGATTAGATTAGGGCGCCCGGTATGATCAAAAGTACTGGCGTCTGACGATATTCCGTCGTCTGGGTTGTGGAGACTGTCCGGGGTTGATTCCGTAGAGCCGTATAATGGATCTGGATCCTCGCCTGGTGAGCTGAAACCATCCTTTAAGTCGGCGGGAGTATCCATTTGGACATTGGGCCGGTTTTGTGAGACGTTGGAGACATCTCTCAGAGCTTGTGGATTGCCTGCCGGCCGAGTGCCATTCTTCCTGTCTGCCCTACCAATGCTGTTCCGAAATCGGGTTTCTAGTGCTGGATGAGATGGTAGTTCGTCTAGCTGGAGAGGAATGAGACGGATGAAACTGCCCAATGGTCCCATTGTAAAATGAAAGGATTGTCCTGTTAGTGAATAACACGACTGTAAACTACAATTGCTCGTACAGAGAGAGTGTGACGTTTGAAGGAAAAAGCGATGCAAGTAAGAGATGTTGTACAGATAAGTCTCACTGGTTGTCGATAAGCTACAAGCAAGTATAGTGATGTAAGTAGAAGAAAGAAGAAGAGGAAGTGGATGACGAGGAAGAATCTTTTGAGGGTTTGATTGGTTGCCGTTTAAGGAAGTCGTCGTCCATGGGGAAGGAGCGACATGCGCGTCCTCGTAGGGCGACGCGGGACTCGGCAATCTCGAGTCAGGGAGGCGGCGGCCTTGATACCTCTGTTGTACAACTATTCCTAAGATTTCTATGCGATACCAGTTTATTCAACATATCTATTCTTCGGCAGACATATGGACTCTGAGCGCATCTATGCTTGAATCTGCCACAAAATCTGCGACAGATATGGCAACACAAATACGAGAAGTCTTGTTTCAGTGTACATATTCACCATGCTAGGGGTACACCATGTATCGACGGTGTGCATCTTCAAACGAACAATATACAGTGGATCTCCTCCCTGCCCGATTGAATCTACCTTGACAGTGTCCATCAATGCCGACAAGTTGTGGAGAAGGCACCGTAGTCGTCTATACCATATCGACATCGCTTATATACCCCTATCACTTCCTCGTAGTTCGATTCTCTTCCAGCCTGCGCTTGCGCCGCACCTGTACCTTTCTCCTCTCTCCACCATCCACCTTTTGACCTCTTCTGACCTCCCACATTCCTTCTTGTACTTTGATCGTTGCAACGCTGCCTCCTGTGCCCTCCACTGGCTGGACATATGGCCCTACAATCGTGTGCGCCCCAACTACCTTCATCCCACCAACCGGGTTTACCTCTTCCAATCGTAATCCTTGAACCGGTGCCTCGGATGGTAGATTGACGACAAGCTTCTTTTTCACAGGAATACGTGTCGGCGCAGCCGGAGTGCCATCTGACACCTTGTGTCGAGGCACCTCAATGACCCGAATTTGTGCTGCCGCATCAACAACATTATTTAAATCACCACCAACGCCATGCAACCCCTTTCGGAATCGGTCTCTCCACCAAAGTAAATATCGTCGACTTCTAGCAGGCTCAACACCAAGCTCGCGTAGCTGAGAGGATGTGAGTGAGAATAACGATTGCCATGTCGGTATCTTTGCGGCATGCTGAGAGAGGCCTCGCCCGATTAAGGTGAGGAAAGTTTTCGCGTCCGGGACAAACGGGGTTGGCGGTGGGATTTGGCTGGTAGAAACTTGTTGGTGAAGCTGGCGAATGCATCGCTGAGGTCTGTATATGGAGGCAAGTAATGTGGAGGGTAGCGAGGACAATTTAATAGGACGGGCGGCCATGCCACTGGTCTGTGAGGTATTGTCGTCGTGGAATCCACCTGATCAGGATGTTTATAATTTGTTGAAAGCGGTGATAAAGTTACTGAGTTGACATGTCGGTATCAGCCCTACGATTATATAAGCATTTTTGTGTCAAATTGAGGCTCTTAGTCCATTTATGCCCACCACTCTCGCTATTCTTGGGGGTTGGACCTCCATCCTAGGTGAGTATTGTACGCTAGACTGATGCCGTGAAAAGTCTTGAGATCGATTGCAGCTGTAAAGGTACCATGGCGGTCTCGCCGCAGGTTATCCAGAATGGCGCAGCCAGTGTCAATATCACGGCCTCTAAAACCAAGGCGTTGGCTGTCAGGACAAGTTCGATTGGAAGTGGTCAGGTCGAGCAACGGACCCCAAAACCAAGAGGTGCAGAGTTAGCAGAGCAGCTTAACGAAGAAACGAAGCAGAAATATGTCAAGGGTGCGCCATCGATGCTCTCTATTCCGATCTCTACGCTATCTAATATTGTGTAGATAAGAAGGTCGGTGAGGGAATGTATGCAAATGTCTATTTAGGGCATCTCAAAGCAGATCCTAGCTCTCTTGTCGCCATTAAGAAGATTAAGGTTAATACCGAATATAAAGATGGTCTCTCTATGGACTCCATCCGAGAAGTAAAGTATTTGCAGGAGCTCTCTCACCCCAATATTATTGCACTTCACTCTGTGTTTTCGTCAAAGAATCAGAATCTCAACCTAGTTCTTGAATATCTACCGCGTGGTGATTTAGAGATGCTCATTAGAGATAGCGAGGGCATACGATACGGGACGGCGGAAGTTAAAGCTTGGATGGGCATGCTTGCTCGTGCGGTGTGGTTCTGCCATGAGAATTTCGTACTACACCGCGATATCAAGCCTAACAATCTGCTCATCGCAGCTGATGGAGAGGTCAAGCTTGCCGATTTCGGTCTGGCAAGATCATTTTCAGATCCGTATCGTGCCATGACAAGTCAAGTCATTACGAGGTGGTACCGGCCACCAGAGCTGCTTTTCGGAGCTAGGTACTATTCCGGAACCGTCGATGTCTGGTCAATGGGTCTGGTTTTCGCTGAACTCATTCTGCGAACCCCTTTCGTTGCTGGAAACACCGACATGCATCAAATCGAGCTGATATGCCAGGCGATTGGAACCCCGACTGAGGATATTTGGCCTGGCGTCTCCGAGTTGGAAGGCTTTGTGCCGTTTGATAAAGTGCAACCTGTCCGCGGAAAAGACGCCTATTTGGCCAGTGGATTTGCTACCGTTGGTCCTGTGGGGGTGGATCTTCTCCTATCGATGTTGACTTTAGATCCTCGCAAACGAAGTACGTCACGCCAGGTCTTAGAGCATAAATGGTGGACCAGTGATCCACGGCCTACTTTAAAGGAGGATCTGCCCCGGAAAGGCGGGGGACCACAGAAAATGGGCGGCGATCTAAAAATGAGAGGCGGAGAAATAGAAGACGGCAGGGCAGACAAGGTAGCTAGGAAGCTGAACTTTGGTACGAAGAAATGAGGAATTGAGGAATTGAAATTGCGCCGACGTAATTGGCTCTCCAATCTGAAGGAATCATGCCTCAATCCGTAGCGCAGAATCATTGGTCAGACAAGTTTCGACCTTTAATGAGCTTCCTCCGGAGCATCGTCGCTATCATCACACTGCAGCCCATGGAATTCACAGGACGTCTTTCCTCAAACCGTAGGTAGTCTTGGTAGTGTCTTCCCCATCATGATCTTCGATGGTGTGTCGTTTGCTGTCAACCATACAGTAGTCGAGCTCTTTAGCTCATTCGCCGCCTCGGCCCCTTTGTGAACCAACAATGGTCCATGCGTCTTTGTTTCGGGGCAAGGCGCAAGGATTGAGTGCATGGGTAAGGAGAGGTGATGGCGATCATTGCAGGGGGCGGTCCCAATTGGAAAATCAGAACTCTTTCACTTTTTGTGCAGAAAATCCACCTCATCCCCACGTCGAGCCAATTCAAAAAGCTTAATGTGCATGCATTTGGGCCGTTGCGCATTGGACTGCATTCATCACAAAGAGCGCAGGAGACTGAATTCAGACCAGTATGGAGTTAACGATCCAACAAATGCGTGAATCGGTATTCAACATGACGCTGGAGATGAGGATGTGACTGTGAAGTGGGAGCTGCAGCATGTGACGGTCCATGTCTACTCCAATGACAGAAATCCCTGTTTCGCGGGGAGCGTTCGGTTGGTTGGCCGGGACGTGGAGTTGGAGTTGGTGCTTGCATTGAAAAAGATTAAGGTTCGTATCGAAGCATTGCCCTGAGTAAGGTACCGTAGTACGGAGAAACATTAAAATGGTCAACAGTTGATCTTACGGTAGGGTACAGACCACAGTAGTAGGTACTACTAGAGATGCCCCTTTCCATAGCCAAGGGTACTCGTACATTGGTCCACTGGTACGGTGAGATGGTGCATGGTAGTGGAAATTGTACTACCTGGAGTTAGCCCTAGTACCGCAGTAGGTACCGCCCCAGCTACCGCGTATGGCATCAAAATATATATCTCCTCGTCGTCAGGGGTGGTTCTTACCAGGTAGAGGTACTCTTCATTCTTTGCATCCAGCTTGACGCAATCGACACATGGTATCAGCAAAGCTGTTCCTTCTCAGTACTCCTCTATCCTAGGGAAAAGTACAGTATCATCCTTACTCCTTAGTTTCATTGGAACGTACGTAGCCAACAAGGCTTAAAGATCGGGTTCTCGTGCAGAACGCTAGTGTACAACTGCCTATCGCTCCCTTGGTGGCATATGCCGACAAAACGCTCAAAACGTTCACAACGCTCATCTTTGCCTCATCCAAGGGTCAATCATAATAACAACATAACCTTCCACCCATTGTTACTTGGAGGCTTGATTGAAGGTCGCTGAATCTGCGATTCTTTGTTCTGCTATCAGACTTTCTTGTGCGGCATACAGTATCTAAAGTGACCAGAGTGTGACAATCCGCGAGTCACACCATCCACCGCGACTTCCGCGTTCAACATACAACTGACTGAGATTCGACTTCAGGTCGGGGAAAGTATTAAGGAAGACTTTCAGCATATTACATCATGATTGGAGAAAGTATACTATCATTACTACGATTCTAAAAGGGGACAGAGATCGGAAAAGGCGATTGCGCAACCGTATTCAACCATCACCCTGTCCAGGAGCAGCCTGTGCAAAATTGTTGCGTTGGGAAAGTTCTTCACATACTGAGTGTCAATCCCAGCGACTCGAAAATCATCGCTTCTCGGACGTGCATTGCAGGCGCATGTACGGATGTGTATGCGAGATACCTTATCTTACCCGAGAGACATAACGGCACGGTTTGGACGATATCCCCGCACAATTGTTCCCAGCTCGATATAACGCGGTACAATATCCAAGCACTTTTAAGCTTGAGGAGGAGCTGAGATACTTGAAGGCGAAGTCTGCAACAGACAGAGCCGATCAACAACCAGAAAAAACACATCCCTTGTACACTCGGATCGGGAAATCTGGTATACACAGGAAAAGCAGATGTGGGATCTAAAGCCACTGATGAGTTAGGAACAAAGGAATACCGAACCAAAACTTGTTTTGTGGATTGAAGTCTGACTTGTCCGTGGTTATCCTTCCCTCCATTCGATATGGCGACAGTCAGGATGTCTGAGCTATCTGTGCCTCCACCAACCTCTGCCCTTCCTAATTTACCTGTTCTGAAGATGCGCAAAAGCCCTTCGGGTCTCCCAAAAACCTCAACAACATCTCGATTCGCATCAATGTCTCAAACTCCGGTGAAGCTTGCTCTACGAACCCCCTCAAGACTGGTCAGGCCGGCTCTTGCCCCAGAAAATCTCCAAATAAGTTCGACACCTGAAGTTCCGACGCTGCGATCCTCGTCGATGAGTCCGGAACACGATCTTGGCTCCCCTGGCAAGGAAGTTCGACGGTCAATTAGTATTGCGGCTTTTCCCCAGCCACCTAAAATCGGCAGAAGGATCGCTACAGACGCCAAGTCTCTGCGGTACGCCCCTTCACCAATGTCAGAGCAGAACAAGCGGGGTTCGGCTGAATCAATGGAATCTGGTAGACCTGCTAGCAGCTCAAGAGCGAAAAAGCCAAGGACATCACCTGATTCGCTTGGCCGGTCGTTTGCCGCGTCCGCCTCTTTGAGCTTGACAAACGGAAGTGGTGACGGAAGATCAATAACCGGTGCTCCGGGCACTAGAGGCTCAGATGGAGTGGTCAGTGTGGCTTCGCCAGCCCACAGTAGGAGCTCATCAGCTCAGGGCTCATGTTCAACGTCTGCTACAACCTTCGACGACGTAGACGAAAGTGCCAGAAGAGGGCGTGCAGAGGCGGACGATTCGGCAAAAGATGGCAAAAGACAGTCTGCTTCCAACGAGGGCAAGGGAAACGTTTTAGTCAGTGTTCGTGTAAGGCCAGATGCGGCTGCTAGCGGCGACAAGAAGTCTGACGGGGAATGGATGGTTGATGGCAGAAAATCCTTAGTGGCTTACAAAGGAAGAGAGGGAGGAAACTATTACTACGGTAAGTCGTCGAGCTTCGGAACGTCGTCACATCACTGACAGTTATGATTTAGACAACGTGTTTGCGCCTCATGATAAGAATCACAAAGTTTATGATGCATGTGCGAAACGGCTAGTGCGACGGGTTATGGAAGGCTACCATGGAACGGTTTTCGCCTATGGCATGACAGGTACTGGGAAGACCTTTTCGATGCAAGGAACAACAAATTCTCCTGGTGTAATACCTCTGGCAATCACCGATATATTTTCATACATTCGTGAAACGCCCCACCGAGAATTCCTGCTACGGGTTAGCTACCTTGAGATCTACAATGAGAAAATTAATGATTTACTGTCCCCGCCAGTGGTTGGCGGTATCGGACCGGGAGCAAGCCAGCCAGAAGAGATTAAGCTCCGTGAAGACAGCAAACGAGGCGTCTACGCTTCACCTCTGAGAGAGGAAATTGTGCAGAGTCCGACACAGTTGCTGCGGGTCATAGCTAGAGGCGATCACTCACGGAGGACCCGAAGTACTCAGTTCAATGCCCAGAGCTCTAGAAGCCACGCAGTCGTACAAATCGTAGTCGAAAGCAGAGAGCGTTCATCGTTAAGCGGAACCGCGGGAGAAATTAAACGAGCTCCTATGATGCCTGGAGGTGTCCGGGTTTCTACATTAAGCATGATAGATCTTGCCGGCTCAGAGAGGGCGGCAGACAACAAGGAACGCCGGACAGAGGGTGCCCACATCAACAAAAGTCTACTCACCCTGGGCACGGTCATCGCACGACTTTCCGGTCACAAAGACAACAACGGCAATCCAATGGACAAGGATGGAAAGCATTTACCGTACAGGGACAGCAAATTGACTCGGCTTCTGCAGCCAGCCTTGTCCGGGGATTCCCTGGTCAGTATTCTCTGCACGATACAGATTGGATCCACGGGTAGTGTAGCCGCCGCAAACGGCCATACTGGAGAAACTCTAAATACCCTGAAGTTTGCTGCAAGGGCAAAGAACAATATCGTAAGTCATGCAAAGAAGGCAGAGGAAGCCATAGGCACTGGGCCCGACGCCAGCAGAGGTCTACTGGAGCGATACCGTATGGAGATAGCGACCCTACGCAGTCAACTCGAGACGCAAAACACAATACAGGTTGAGAATGAGGAGAAAAAGTTGGAGAAAGAGGCCGAGCAGAGGCATGGAGAGCAGATGCTTGAGATGCAGCTTGCGAGGACAGCATTGAAGGAACGAATCGAACATCTCAATCGTTTAATATTGTCTTCCAAGTCAACCGGAGTCAACACGAACGGGAAACTGTCGTCCCTGAGCATGCACCCAAAATTGGAGTCTGCTTCCAGGTCGTTACGGTCATCAGCAAGCCATTCAACGCTTGGAGCAATGGATTCATCCAAGGCCAGAACTGTCTCGATAGGCTCAACGGTCACGATTAGTGGCCAAGCCAATAATGCGCAGTCACCGAGCTCCTCATTCGAGAACGAAGGCGAGGAAGAGGACTCGGCGGGCGAGTTTGGAGATGGCACCGCCACATCAAACGCACAGATTCGATCTCTCCAAGCAGACTTGACAGACAAAAACAGATACATCGCCACCTTGGAGAAGCGGCTGCTCCAAGCTCGACGATCAAGCCAACCGAGAACGTCATTGGCGCTTTCGCCCATGTCCCCAAAAATGTCTAGCATTCTAGGGGAAGATGCCAGTGCGACGAATCTACTGCAGGAAAAGGATGTAGAAATTGCCGAGCTCCAGGCAAAACTCGACGACAAGGACCGCATGCTACAAGCTCTCCGATCTGCAGCCCGCAAACGTGATGTTGCAGACTTTTCACCGGATTCAAGGACAAGCACCCCGCTTGCGATCCGAGTGGAAAGCAAGCATCAGCCGCACTGCAGTAACGGTAGTGTAGGCCCCTTTTCGATTCCCGTCAGTCCGGTCCAATTACTCTCGCCGCCAAAAGACAAGGATGGGGTGAGGCGCGGCACAGACGAGGTGCAGAAGATGATCGACGAGATGATCCAGGGTCGCGTGGAGAGCGGGCAGCTGATCAAGAACTCCAAGGGAGTCGTCAGAGTGGCGTCGGAGAGGAAGAAAGAAAGCCTGTACGGGGTGCCCCGGATCGGAGCGCTCGCGGCAACACTCCGCCGGACGTCGACGCTGTCGGAAGCGGAACCGCCACCATCATGAGAGATGGTATCAAGGTTTCGGGAGTCGTACATTGTAGACACTACCTATCCACCTGGCGCTTTTTCAGACACCCTGAGCGTTGACTACCCTACGATACCCCGAGAGCTCTACGGGCTGTATTTCTACGGCGTCTTGTGGAAAAGTGTTGCTCGTGCGATTTAGCGTCACTCCCAACGTCTTCAGGAATATATCCACAACACCGTTGATCTGCCATGGATAAAGGGAGTCGGCTTTGCTGAGCAGTTTGGTGGTCATGCGCCCCTTCGAGTCGGGTGTTGTCTCATCAATCCCAAGAACAATGGCAGACAGATGAACATTCGGACCTGCTTGCGCTCCACTGAATGCAAGGATAGCGTTAAGCCTGTAAAAGGTCACTTGTTGCGCGTCTGTGATCGGGGACGCATCTTCGTCCTCTTGCTCATCTTCAAGCGCCTGCAGAATATTTTAGTCAGCGTCAATCTCGGGTGAAAATAGATTCTTTGAAGTGACTCAGAGACTCACATCGATCGCTTCCTCAATCTGCATCATCACTGAATCAATATTCTGAGTAGTCCTTTTGATGCTTTGACATCGTATTTGATCAACATCTCGATGATAAATTCACGTCGTTGTTCCCAATTGAGAATATCGAAACCATCATGCTCCATCAGCATTCAAGTCTTCTGTTCCACGCTGTTATATGTTCTTCTCGAACCTGAACATTCTGACTCGACTGTAGAATTCTGTGTGCGACCAAAGACGAGCCGCAATCGCTGTAAGAATTTTGTTCAATTCAAAGCATCGTTCTTCCACAATCGTTGTTGACTCTTTCTTCGCGCCTTTAGACCCTTGCTTTCAATGCGAGCTTCGCTGAGACCCGGTCTTTGAACGGGTTTGAAGAGGATTTCTCGTTGCTCTTGAGTCATGTTGATGTTGATCTTGACGACGTCGTTCATCTCAGCATATGTCTTATCGGCAAATTCGGGAACCCATTATCGAATTGCTGATTTTTGCTAATGTGGCCCCGGGCTGGCTCCGGGCTGATAGGAAGTCACATTACTCGTAGTACCTTTATATTTTTGAATGCGATCGATAAATGTGCATTGTCTAAGCTTCGCCTATCTATATGTTCATCACCCTACTCACCACCCTGCATGCTCACCACCCTGCATGTTCATCACCCTACTCACCACCCTGCATGCTTACCTACCTGTTCACCACCCTACTCACCTACATACTCACCTACCTACTCACCTACCTCCATGGCTTCCTCCATGACTTCCTACCAAACACCCTCCATGGCTCCCCTTCATGACTCCCTACTAAGCACCCTACATAGTCAACAATTCGTTTAAATAGATGGTTAGATGACCAGTTAGATAATCAATTCATTGATTCATTTAATGATTTATCTAACAATGACGTTCGAAGCTGAAAAAGTTGCTATTTCAGCCCGCAGCAATTGAAGTTGCTAAGCGGGTGCTATGTATGTATTGTAGCCTGAGAGCTGGTACATACTGTAGTCCCAAAGGCCTCGAAGGATAACCTGATCGTACATGTTTCGGGCTCAAGCGTGATACTTGCTTCGGCCCTGGAAAGATAATGTGTGTTTCCCATCATATGTTTTATGAGAGATTCGCGCGTTTGATACATCGTAGGATGAATGCAGCCGGAGACGAGACAGATTTTTGGATTCTAGGACTTTCCTTTCTGTACATCGAGATACTGCTTGATCGCATCGTTGGAAAGCCTGTGTATATTCTTTAGATGCGCACGGTAAGTTCCATAGACCTGGAACAAGACCGCGCAGGTACAGTCCCCAACGGCGCATTTTGTCGATTCAAATTGACTGTGATGTTCGCTGCAGTGTTTGAAGAACTCGGTCTTGATAGAGCAGAATAGAGTCGGACTGCAATGTTTCATTTCAGAAATTATAAATGACTGCATTGATATTTTCAATATTCACTCAGATCAATATAATTAAAATATATCATCAAACGACTGGCAAGTTCAACTCTTTCGTCTTCTCATTTGTCTTTTTGTCGAGCATGATGACGAGAGAGAGTCTTGAATGAGTTTCGAAGCTAGACACATATGCAGTTGATTGAGTCTCGATCAAAAGTCGTTGCTCGATCAAAGTTCACTAATACTGTGAAGAGATCATATGTCTCAACTAGTAGTAGTAGTAGATAAGTCTATGTACAGGTAGGGTAAAAGGTAGAAGATAGGCTTAATTCGTGAAGGGTAGGTCGTATGTTGCTCGTCGTGCGAAAGAAAAGATAGATTGTAGGTTATAAGAAAAACTCTGCTCGGGAAGCTCCTTATAAAACAGTAGGTAGATCTTCGAAGGAACGATGTTCCGATAGATTCCAGGGATGCGCAGCTTCATCCCACGACAATATGAACTCGAAGTGTTTTCTGAATTAATTTCAGCATTCAATGATTCAACGATGCTTGGTCTTTTCGTCTGGAAAAAGTAAGGTCGGTAACCGAGATTTCAGAGGCTAGACTGAGTATTGAAGTGAGGTTTCTCATCTCTTGTTGAGACGCGAAATGTCAGAGATGTATGGCGAGCGCGGTACAAAGTACGAAGAAAACAGAAGATGTGATGAGTTGCAGAAGATGTGGTGAGTTGCAGAAGATGTCGAGATAACGAGAACGAAGAAGTGTGATGCAGAATGTAAATGAACAAGTGAGATTAAAGTCGCATAATGTAACTTGGGAAGTGAGGTTAGACTCGCGTGAATGAAACTGGTGCAAGTGAGGTTAGGCTCGGCGGATTGTAACTGGGCAAGTGAGGTGAGTCTTTGAAAGATGTAAACGTGGAAAGTGAGGTGAGACGGTGACGGATGCCACTGGATCATCGAGGTGGGACCCGACAGATGTCAAGCCCGTCAGTGAGGTCGAATCCAGAGGATGTAAGAAGCAATGTGGGTAATCCAAAATGATCTGGTTCGGAGATGGATGGGTGTCGGCGTGGTCGAGGGTTTGGGATGCAATTCGGATAGCGTGTCTTGTTAGATTCCGATTCCGATTCCATTCAAAGTGAGGATCATTATTTCACAACCAGACGCACGTTCTTGTTGGAATTACCTTGGGGTCATGGGTCATTTGAGATTCACCCCCTTATTGCTTTGCACTTTTTTCTTTCGGGTCTCAGAAGAATTATCTAAGCACGTGATAACGCAGCTATGACATCAGCCAGGGGGGGGGGGCAATCTGAAACATCGGTAGCAAGGATGGTCCTCCGGCATTGGCGACGCAGGGTCCTGTTAGGCTCTCGGGAGGATTCTCCGTTCAAGAAATCGGTAGGGGGTGGAAGTGATTCAATCAATCACACCTCTCCGCATACGTGAGATGACCAACGTCAAACATCACGCGGTCACAGCCAGTAAGGAAGGGGGGGCACTGTTGCAAAGCAGACCTACCTACCTACCTAACTTAAGTGTAAGCATTTCTAATTCTGACGCTACTGTATTAGGAGTGAAGATGAGCAGGCCCGAAGTCTCTTGAAGACTGCACATTCTGCTTTCTTGAGCGGATTGATCTTCATCAAACAATAATCACTCTCTTGACTCCTTGAGGCTGTCGTTCATCTTCATGCTGCAAATCTTTGATTGATTGCACTGTATCGCTACTTCTTCCACCTCTGCTAATCGTCAAACCTGCTGTGCTCGTGATTCTCTCCCGTTCGTTCGTCGCGTTTTGCTTCCGCATGACACCGCTCCCCCAGCCGAACCAAGGAGGCCTACCGCTGTACCACTGGACAGTTGGTGGTTTAGAGTTGAGAAAGCCAGCCTAACGTCAGCATCAACAGCCTCGCGGCACTTCACAGTAAGTAAGGACTCGCAACGTCAGTCTCATCGCCAAACCAGCGTCTAGGGTATGGATTGACAATTTCAACATTGGTGCACCAGCTAGCTTCACTACCGTGAATGTCTGCAAAGTGCGTTGCATCTCGTTTCCATTGGAGCGGACAGACGGGGTCTGATATCATTTCTGAACATCCACCATGATCCAATCTCGCCGAGTCAGGCCTACAACAGCCCTGCGACGAACGCAGTCGTCCACTACTCCAACGAAACCGTCGTTCAAATCAGAAGGGGTTGACTTTGCCAGAAAGTATGGTTTCCGCCAATTACTTGATTCTCCATTACCCTCGCCAGCTCTGCCTTCATTAACCCCGCGACATGGCAAGACGCCACCCCCACATCGGGTCCGACATGCTCTGCGTGTGCTCTTGCGGCTGGGTACATGGTTATGTGGAGTGAGCTTGGTATATTGGATTGCTTCTACTGTTTTGGGCAGTTCGGAGCTACCAGCGGCCGTTAGCTACGTTTCTTCCAATGGGCGAACATACGAATTTGCCGCGGATGACTCGATATCATTCGCAGCTACGCCCGTAGTCGTGACAGACAGAAGAGGCAAGGCAAGATGGACGGTCTCGATACCTCCAAGCCTAGACTTTCCCCTCAGACCGGGTGATTATGCCAATATATGCCAACGGGCCGGCAAAGTCTCGGAGCGTCTGCGGGGAGTTAAAGGCGGTCCAGCTTCAACAGAAGGCTCGGTTGTTTATGATCACAACGATCCAACATTCATGGACATTCAGGAGGCCGAACAGGATGGGCTTCTTCCAGCAGCAAGCGAGAATGCAGCTGGGCCAAGCCGAAGACCTGTAGCTCTGGAGGTAGAGAAGAGATTCAAGGATGAGAATCAAATGTCCCTACAGCATGAAAGCAGGAATGGCATCTGTGAGAGAAGCCTCACATATGTCATGGAGACCGTCGATGCCGGTCTTGGGAAGACGTTGATGGGGTTGTGGATGTCCTACGGCTTGGCCAAGGAAGAGGGTCGAGCTTTCTTTATCGACGATACCAATTGGTATTTACAATGTTCGGATGCGAGTCTCTATGTGACTAATTGGTCTATAGGGCATATGGCAAATATACAACCTTCTTCCAATCACCTCCGCTCCCCTCTTGCCATCCACCACCACCATCTCACCGTCTTCCCTGCCCACATCAAGCCCGCCATCTCGTTCTCTCCACCTCCACCGTACCGTGGACCTTTGGTCGTGCTTTTAATGCCAAGTATCAAGACATCCGCAAACCAGACCCATTTCGCCAACAGGACATCTTCTCTCTCCTCCGCGCCGGCCACGACGCCCTTTTCCATCTCGCTCACTCCGGCGCCGACTTTGTCTCCTCGCGCATTTCTGAACTCGACTCCTATGTACACTCCGAAGGTGGCATCACCGTCGGCCTTCACATCCGCCACGGTGACCGCCACCCTTGGGAGTTCCAATACAAGGAATCGTACATCCCACCCTCCAACTACCTAGATGCCGCTCGCGCAATGATCTCTTCCCACTTCAGGAACACCACCACCGCCGACAACCCATCCCCCTCAAGAGCAGAGCTAGCCTCCAGAATCCTCCTCGCCTCCGACGACCCCGACGTCTACGAATCCGCTGATTTTCCCCCAACCATCGTCAACCGTGCCCAATCCCAAATCCTCCTCGCCAGCAAAACGACCCTCGACGCCTCTTCCCCCAAACCCCCTCCCTCCGAGGACGGCTTCACCAAATTCATAGATACCAACGTCGGCTGGGAAGGTGGCTTTTTCGCCAGTGTATTCTGGGGTCTCGGAAACGCTGCTAAGTCATCCTCCTCACTGACGGTCGCAGAGGAGTCTCAGACGAGGAAGCAACCGAGTAAAGAGACGATGGCCCTGAGGGAGTTGGTCGCGAGGGCGTATCTGTTGGATCTCAAGATCCTCGGTGGAAGCGACAGGGTGGTCTGCACGGTCAGCAGTGTCGGGTGCAGACTCCTGGCCGTAATGATGGGGTGGGAGAGGGCGGTAGTGGGGCAGGAGTGGAAGAATGTTGATGGAAGTTTTGGCTGGGTCGGGTTCGAGGAATGAGTAATTGGAGTTTGAGGGCGTCCATCGCTGTGATGGAATCCACAGCCACAGCAGCGTCGCTACCCTTCAGGATCTCACCGACCAGAGGACTTGGCCCCTTTCTTCTTTTTTGGAGCATTTCAGCGAGCATTCCCGGCGCCTTGTTTATCTAGATACCCGCTATACCCTCGCTATTTCTTTTCCCATATACTCACACACGCTCTCTACAACTATCTAACTCTCTATCACTGTCTCGCATTCGCGGCATGCACAGCTCTGGTAGCTTTTTATTACACCTAAATCCCTGTGCGTGGACGAAAACAGAAATCAAAAGACTAACTTTAATTTACAACGTACTAGGCACCATACTCTTTGGATAATTCGAACTGTTGTTTATAAGATCCTGTGACCAACCAGACAAAGTTGTAGTAAAGGTAAAGCTACTGGACAACGTTGCACACCTTGCAGGCCGTTGGCGCTTAGGCGTGGTGGCATGACGGATACTCGGCGGCTACGAATCGAGACGGGCCTCGTCACTGATGCGTTGCTGTATGCCGCAGAAGGAGGAGACCTTATAGATTTTAGATACAATTAATCAATCTTAACAGAATCACTGATTGGAGCAACAAACTTTCTATCTTGCGCTATGTGGCTTGACCGTGCCTTATGCTAAATACATCCGGGGCCCTCAAGAACCGGAGATCATACCAGTTCTGACGGTGACTACCTAATTAATCTTACAGAGCTATCCATACTTAGGTATCTCGCTACAGGCCGACGTTGGTGGCTAATCCGACCTTTCCTGCGGCCTGCGTTGCGGCCGTCAAATTCGAGATTACAAGATGAGCTCAGGCGGGCGTTCTGGCAAGCCGGAGGAGGAGTTGTTTCTGCAACGGCCCTCAAACTCGGACTCCCCTACTATCGAGCCTTTACGGATCAACAAACGAGAGTCGAAGTCACCGGAACCCGGACTTGCGCAATCCGCTGCATTTCCCCTTCCTCCCGGCGCATTGAGCTCACCAGCTCCATTGCCTTACCCCGATGACCGCCCACGAATACAACAACGTACGACGAACGGGCGTGGGCCGCAAGCAGCATCTGTGAATCGAACAACGACGCCTGAGCAAGGCAGGGCCTCGCCAGTGTATCACTCACCTCCGCGCTTCGGCTCAGCCGACAACGGCAGATCCAATATACCAGATTACCCATCTGCGTTGAGACCTCGAGATGGACGTGAGGGGCAGCCAGCCTCGAGGCTGGCGGAGAGGAGGGCAAACGTACCAAAACCATTGCCTGACTCGCCAGGCCCAGAAGCACCTGACAAGGAGGGGCTATTTCAGAGAATGCCGCAACGAGAAGGGGCACCAGCGCCAGGGGACACGCGGAAACCGTCCCAAACGGATTCCAACCCTTATCCAGATTACTACCAGCAGTACTGGCCTCCACCAGAGGAAGCCTCAGCTAGTGGGCCCGCGCCATCAACCGGTCTCAATGTTCCAATTCCAGGATCGGTGAATCGACTGAGCTCGTCAGCTTCAACTTCGACCACAAGAGCGCAGCGCGGGTCTCCGCCGCCGCCAGAGACGCCAATTGCGGCCCCTGGAGAGCTGCCAGGAGGAGGCATCGAAGCACGATATGCAGCGGCAGGCATTGCAGGCACATCAACGTTGACTAGCCTACAAGCTCAGAACGCTGCCGCTGCACAGAGGGCTGGTCAATACTTTTCACCTCCTGGTGGCGGGGCGCAGATGTCCGGAGCGCAGCAGCAACAGGAGCCGCAACAAAGGCCTTGGACACCTACCGAGCAACCCGGAAGCCAGCCACACGGCCCTCCCACTGTCTATCAAGGCCCGGGGCAGGCATCGAGTCCACCACCGATGCAAGCACCTACACCTCAGGGCCGTGTAAGCTCACCTTCGAGTCAGCCTGGAAGAGGTTCTGCACCGACTGCTTTAGAACAAGACTTTCAGCGGATGCATGTATCAGCGTCCCCTCCCCCGGCATATTCTCCGTCCGGCTCTGCAGCAGCCACCGCGTATAACAACCAGAATGAGAAGGCTAGCCATGGGCCAGACGCTGCTCCAAGAAATGGTTCTGTGGGTGCTGCAACGGCTGCTGGAGTAGGGATATCAGTTGACCAACACAACCAGGGTCATCCGGCATTTGCGAACGACGCAAGACAGCAGAGTCAAAGTGGGCCATCCCAGCACGTTGCACAGCCGATTGCTCAAGCAGCTACCCAGGCAGCCAAACCATCCCCTGCACCTCTAGGCCCTGGTCCAGCATCACCGCCGCCGCTTCCAGAGGGCTGGATTGCCCATCTCGATCCGAACTCCGGACAGTATTACTATATCCATTTGCCCACTCAATCCACGCAATGGGAGTTCCCCAAAGGACCAACGCCATTGAATCTCAACGAGCCCCTATCCCCGACTCTTAGTACATATGGTGGGAACCCGCTGGCTTCTCCCGGGTTAAGTGCATTCAGTGGGAAGCCTTTAGCATCCCCCGGCTTCCAGCCATCTACGCCCGGATACCCTGAAAGTATCATGAGTATGCAGTCTTCCACGCCAACAGTCGCGGGCTTTTCAGGTCCACCGCCGAGCAGTGGTGTAGACATGTACAAGATTGCACCAACAAATGGAGTCTACTTCGGTCCATATCTCCGGTACACTAATATGGATTTGGAGAGGGGAATATGGTTGGGGTCCATTTTGCTAGTCACAGATGCCCCCCAGCCTCCGACTATTCATATCCATCAAAGCGTTGACCTCTCCCCCAATCCGCGCCAGTTGAAGGCTAGCCCTATTTCCCAACACCAGCGATGGACTTTCTACCGATACGATATTGATCTGCAGATGGATGCCGAGCTTAGTGCCAAGTGGACTTATGCCATCACTTCTCACCTTGGCTGCACGAGATACGAGTTCCTTGTCGCTGGCCGTACCGAGACAAATTGGCGCTTCATTGCCACCTCTGGAAACGACTTTTCTCTGAATGTAAATGCGAACCAACGAGCAGCCCTTGGCGGCATTGGCTATATGTGGAAAGATATTATGCAGAAGCATGTAGAATGCGGAGGGTTTCACACGCAACTGGGACTTGGTGATCAGATATATGCAGACAGAATATGGAAAGAGATACCTTTGTTGAAGCAATGGCTTGCAATGAGCGGCAAGGAAAATCGAAAGAATACCGCATGGACTCCTAAGCATGAAGAAGACGTTTCACACGCATATTTCCATTACTATACCAGTCATTTCGACCAGCCATATCTACGGGAGGCGTTTGCACAGATTCCCCATGTTTTGCAGATTGATGATCATGATATGTAAGTGCAGCATATCCCGTGAGCGATTGTTGGGAGCTAGACTAATGGTTTTCATCCAGCTTTGACGGCTTCGGATCGTATCCTGAATATATGCAATTTTCTAACATGTTCAAGAACATCGGTCGTATTGGTATAGAGATGTATCTACTATTCCAACATCACACTACTCTCGAGATCCTCCGGAACGTCAGCACAGATACAGACATATTCACCATCACAGGTACCGGTTGGCATTTCGTCAAATATCTTGGCCCAGCAGTAGTGGTAGTAGGTCCCGACTGCCGCTCTGAGAGAAATCCTCATCAGGTCATGGCCGGCCCAACCTACCAAGGCCTCTTCCCCAAAGTCGCTATGCTTCCCCAAAGCGTGCAGCACTGTATCTGGATGATAGCCGTGCCACTTATCTATCCGAGATTGGAAGCAGCTGAGCAAATCGCTCACACGGTCGCCACTGGGAAGAAGGCCGTAACAGGAGCTTACAACGTTTTAGGCAAAGTAACAAGCTCTGTCGCTGGTGTCGTCGGCGCCAAAGCCGTCGTTGGCTCCGGGTTCGATAGCGTAAAGAAAGCCGTTGGCAAATCAGGACTCATGGGTGGGATCCTCAGCCCCTTTGGTGACATTGACATGCTGGACGAGCTCCGCGACCAATGGACGCACGAGTCAAAGGTACATCATCTTCCCATTTCTTGCCCCCTGCCCATCCCACATCCCAACTAAACACCGCCCAGGACCTCGAACGCACCTACCTCATCCGCACCCTCCAAGGTATCTCCCACCAAAAGTCCCTCCGCATGACCTTCCTCTCCGGCGCCGTCGACTGCTGCGGCGCCGGCCTCGTCCACGACCCCGCCAAACCCTCCGACCACAAAACAATGTACCAGCTCATCTCCTCCTCCGTCGTCAACCCCCCGCCCCCGTCCTACATCCTCAAAATGCTCCAGTCCTCCAACAACGCCAACAAACCGCTGTATGTCCCCATGAACGGCCACCGCACCAACAACCAGCCCAGCGATACCAAGGAGGACATGATGGAGATCTTCATCGCCGAGCCCGACGGCAGGCCGAGGGAGGGCAAGAAGTTGATGGGCCGCCGGAACTATGTCGCCGTTGTCGCCTATGATCCCGAGATTGTGGGCGGCACGTTCGGCAGGACCGATATGGCGACTGGCGGGGGCAAGCTGAGTTTAGCGTGCGATTTCATGGTGCAGGCGGAGGGGGGGCTGGGGGTCAGTAAGTATGGGCCGGTGATTGTGCCGAGTTTGGAGTTTGGGCGGTGATATTTGGGGGGGCGTCCTTCGTCTGGGGATTCCTTTTTTTTTTTTTTTTTTTTTTTTTTGAATAATGGTTGCGGAGAATTTGGGATGTGTGTTTTAGGGCCTGGCTGGATATGGGGTTTTGCGAGCGCAGGGAGGGGGGGTTAGGTTCTGTGGCCGGGCGTGGGTGTGATTACTGTGTGATGGGGGTAGAAAGAAGCTATTCCGTACAAAACTTTTGTACAAACCCGGGCCCATTCTCGATGGTCTGCTATAAAGAAATCCGCCATATCGCAAGCGTTTTTATAAAAGAAATATTAAAACCCAACCCAACCCACCCATTCCCATTCATTCCACAATCTCCAACTCGCCCTTCCTGTCGCGGGCAAAAACATCCTTCCACTCCTCCCATATCCGCTCCAACTCCTTCACGTACAGCTCGTGGATCTCATCCATGTAGCTCTCGTCCGGCTTCCCCCCACTCTGCTGCACCACCTTGACCGGCTTGCCCACCACCACGTTCAGCGGCCGCCGGTACGGCATCATGCCTACGTCGTAGTTGAACACCCCTCGGGCGTGGAAGAGCGGGATCGTGAACCCCAGCAGCTTCTTGACCACGAGCTGCGCTTTGTGCACCAAGGGGTGCTGGTCCGGCTGCACCTGGTCGTACAGGTCGTTTTCGCCAAACGCGAGGATGGGGACGAGATCGGCGCCCGTGCGGATGGCGAGCTTGACGAAGCCTTTGCGGCGCTTGAGCACGAGGCGGAGGCGGTGCGGCTGGGCGTCGAGGCTCTCGCGGGCGCCGCCGACGACGATCGTGATGGCGCGGCCCATACCTTCGTTGTTGGGGCCGCCGCGCGAGAGGATGTTTTCACAGCTCTCACGCGAGACGGAGGCGAGGCCGAGGGCGAGGGCGTAGTCACGGTAGAGGGGGACGCGGAAGTTGGCGTCGAGGGTTAGGAGGGTGTTGGTGATGCCGGGGAAGAGCTGGGAGAAGCCGAGAGCTTCGGTGCCGAATGCGGCGAAGGCGCCGTGCGAGATTATGCCGTGGGGGTGGTAGCCGAAGATGTATTTGCGGGTGGGGGGGAGAGGGGCGGAGCGATATAGGCGGGCGGGGAAGTAGGTTGCGAATAAGGACCAGATTGGGAGCGAGCGGAGGAATGGGGAGCGGTGGGAGAGTTGGCCCGAGGAGTGGGCTTGGGAGAAGAGGACGTAGAGGAGGTACGGGACGAGGAGAGGCCAGGTGATGGGGACTGCGCAGAGGAAGAAGAAGATTGTGAGGAGGAGCGCGATGCAGAGGGTATGGCCTAGAACAACGAGGGTCTGGAGGCGGCGTTGGAAGGGTACGGAGAGGGGCGCGAAGTGGATACTGTGAGGGCAACGGGGTTAGTGGGGATGGCGGAGAGGATGGGGGAGAATGGGCATACTGGCTCCTTTCCCAGCCTTTTCCGGCTTTCCTTCCGCTGACGAGCTCAGAGGGCTGCCTTCCGTGGTGGGAGATATGCTTTCGCTTCTCGTGGTCGTATGGGAGCTTGACACTCGTCAAGTGCTCGCCGTCCTTGTCCTGGAACCTCTCGATAATGACTCTGGAGCCTTCCTTCTCCTTTGATTTGCCATTCATTCGCAATGAACTACTTTTCTTGTGCACCTTTTTCGCCGGGCTTCTTGGGGCGTCATCCTCGCCCTGGCCGATATATTGAGTTGGTGCGGTTTGCTCTGTCTTCGGGTCTGTGTGTAGATTCTCTTCGGCTGCATCAAGATATGATTTTTGCGGTAGATGATTCGCCTCGCGCTCTTCTGGTAATGAAGGTTCCGGGTTCAATGGCGCATAGGTAGCCATGGTGTAGACACGGCGGTCGAGGCCAATTGAAGTACAGGGTCGACTATAAGACCTCACTACATTGAATGGTTTGCGGCGAATCCATTCGTATTGAGTTATCTCATATGTACATTGAGAACAAGTGTAGCACGGGATGACGCCTGCTGCAAGGATCGTAGGGCTGAGGGACAGGGTCATTTCTGACCTCCTTCTATTCGGATATTGAGCATTCGTACGATTTCATACTACACAACGTACATTATCCTTATATGTGCAGCAGGGTATCATTGATGTGGGCTATAGGAGCCGTCCTTTGCCTCAGGCAATAGATATCGCTTAGTCAGGGTTGTCGACTAGATCCGTGCAAAACGCAGGATCCCCGAATGATTTGCTTCACTGCACATTGCGTGTAGAGCCAAACTTGACTTCACAAATCTCGTCGCCTTGGATCTCTATCCATATATCTGTGTTTTCCTTTTGTGTCCGGGCTTGCCTCTGACTGTGGCCGCACGGCGCCGTCATGCCTCTTAATTTCTCAGCCGCGCATTCGTCACGTATAACGAAGAGACAAACAGCAAATAACACACTGCTAAGGCGCTCCTCGTCGTTACCTCTGATTAGATTCAACCAACGGAAGCCCATTCAGCGTTCTCTATCCAAGATAGAGAACGCGGATGAGGATGGAGATGAGGACTTCTTTGAGGATCGCCTTGACGACGTAGGTCTTGTCGCCTCACTAGCCACCAACCTTTCCTTGCGAGACGTGGCACAAATAGTACGTCATGTACGTACGCGCATGTTTGATACTATGCCAGAAAGAGGTGGTTTTAATAGCACACGAATAGCAGAGATACTAAATTTCAGAAAGTCTCTTCCTCCCACTGTCACTGTCACCCACGTACATGCCATGATGAAGTCGCCGACTGCCACGGAAAGAGAGATTGCAGAATTAGCAAAGGCTGGAATAATAAGAAAAATAGTGGTTCCCGGACGGGGAACTGGTGGGTCCAGTATGAGTGAAGGTCTAGTGCTTTTCGACGATATAGAACACATGATAAAAGGAGTAGAAAATCTAGATGAGACCCTTATAGGTAGGTTTTTGAGTCAGCTAGGGTTACCAGCGTTGACAATGTCCAGATAAATTCCTAAAGTGTCTTCAAGCGAAGCCCCTAGCTCTGACTCTCTCGCGTAGTGACTTTACAGCCACTGAAGCTGCAGCATTGATGAGTGCTGGCTTTCTGACATCAGCATCCCAGTCTCTTGCTATGGGAAGTGTGTTTGCCCGCCCCGACGCTGCGTTGTCAGGATCAATGACTTCTCTCGCCAGTATTTCTCGGGCTGCTTCTGGATCCATGGCAGCTGTCGGCGGAGAAGGTGCCATTCATGCTGCAGGGGGTAGTGGAAAAGGTACAGGTATTCGTCGTAGTAGCTCGCAGCAGGACATTGAACCAAGGGAAGATCCCCATAAGGTTCCTGAGTATGGAGAAAAGCTTCAAGTGGCACTGCCAAATACAGGCCCCTATCTTCGACTTTTAGCTGCAGCTCGTTCTCATTTCATGTCTTTGCTTCTGAAGTCTAAATACAGAGAGATGCCGTTGTACCTTCTCCATGAACGCTGGGATGGCGGTATATCGAGTGACGATCCAGCTGCAAAGGCCAAGAAATATAGGGGAGAATTTTCGGGCATTCTACCCAGCAGGACCCGCAAGTGGAAGCAATTCCAAGGGCTAGGATTCGATTGGATACTGGCTGAATGTCTTGGAGCTGGTTTATTGGAAGTGTTTGAGACAGGTAGTGTTGGCCGTGCTGTTCGAGCTGTGTGATTGCCGGATTTAAGGAGCTAACTGGCTTTGACGGTTGCTGACGCTCCTTGTCTACTTGGCTAGACTCTGACACCCTCAACGGGCTACGACCAGGGCTTGTTTACCATCCTCCCCCTACGATACTCTCCATCCGACTGCTTATACTTTATCCATCTTGTACTTGTATGAGGAAACTCGCACGGCTCACAGACCATCAACGTACCATTTCTTTCCATTAGAAGTTTTGGCAAAATAAGCCTATATCACTTACGTCGCACAAAATATTAATCCAAACATATTCAGGATGGAAAACACTGATACCGACAACTGGTCACAGACTTTTAAGCGTCAGCTTGAAGATGCTAGCGAACCAACAGCTTCCAAGATACTGCCTTGGAAATCAAACGCTGACCTTGAACATAACGCCTATGCATTGAGTGTTCTAGCTTCCACAGCAGGATCTCAGCAGCAGATTTCGACCCAAGCCATCCCAACCCTCTACAAACCAAAACATCACCTAGATCCGACACTCGATTCTTCTGGGAACATTGATGGACCATTTTATGGACATGATGGAGCCGATAAGACGATCTACCATGTTAAACCGGAGGACTACGACACAGATTCAACACTTTCGGACATCAGTGACTCTGCCTTTGTGGAATTTGACATTGAGGCGCTTGAGCTAGAGGACAAAATTTCATCAAAGAAGCGCAAGAGACCCAACGGCAAGACTACGAAGTCTAGAAAGAATCTCAGGAAGGACGTATCAGAGGCATCTTCTGCGGAGCACGTTCGGGGCCACCAGGAGATCTTTGTCGATAGGTTCGGCAACCCAATTTCTATATTCACTACTGGTCATCCTTTTCAACAAAAGAAACCCGCTAGCGTTGCCACTTTGAACGATCTTCTCCATATTGGCGAACTAACGAACACCATTTATGAATGGTGGGGAGTGTCCCAATTCAAGTCGAGTGGAGTAACCGAAGGGAGTGTCAATCGGCTAGCAAGACGCTGTGTTGTCCCACCAGATCCATCGCTCCTGCGTGTGTGTAAAAAGTTCCGCCGCGAGGCTACAATCAAATACTACCGCGATAAGATATCAACATGCGAAGGGATGTACTTCGAGGACACCAAAGCCCTCTACGACTTTCTGACAAGCTCCTCCAAGGAGGAAGTGCAAGGACTTACCGCCGCATGGGTCAACTATGATGCCAACGTTGTTGATTTCAATGACTGCGCCGAGACTTACAACCACGAATCCCGCGCCCAATTCAGATATCTCAATGGCGCCAACATCATCTGTCGCTATTACCAGATCGACCTCGGCCCTCGCTATGCCTTCGACGCCTTTGAGCTCCTACGGCTCAAATGCCCTAACCTCGACACCCTCGTCATCGCTCGCTCGCTGTCCGGTGCCGCTCTCAGTTTATCCTATCCAGGCATATGGGCGCTACGCGGCCTAAGGCGGCTTAAGCGATTCCGGTTCGAGGGCATACAAGTCCAGTACGGAGACCTGACTCGAATAGTCCGGAAGGAGGTGATGCGCAAGAAGGATCGGAAGCAGGGGGAGGAGAACACTTGGGAGGCGTCGAGGTTGAGGAGGCGGGATAGCGAGCGGCAGAGGGGGATGATTGGGCAGCCGGTTTTTAAGCAGGGGGTGCCGTCGCTGTTTCGCTGGGTGCCGACATAGGGTTGGCGGGGGCTGTATTGTTTCTTGGTCTGTGAGAGGGATATGAGCTTTTCCACGTCAATATCAGGGGCGCAGTTCGTTTTCTTTTTCTTATGTAGCAATGTACCTCACCATGAAGGCAGACTCACCAGTCGGCGAACTAGTCAAACGTTCTTTTTTTATTTTAATTAGCACCTGGTTTTTCCAAGTATCTTTTACTTGTTGAGATCATATGCCCGCCCATGAAGTCCTTCGTGAAAGTGACGCATGAGTTTTCCATGTAGAGCATCGACACATTGCCATCTTTTTCTCGTCTACCAACAATGTGCCTGACCATAAGAGCAATTTCACTAGTCATTCAATTTCTCAGATGAATTGTTATTTTGTTCACTAAACATTTGAGTATTTTGATGTAATTTTTAACCCTTGAGAAAAGTGTGTCTGCTTTTGAGACTTTTGTTAAGATTAACATGAGAGTTTTTATGAAAAGACGTTCGTGAATTAAAATCAGTTTATTAGTTCTTTAAATACTACTTTAATCAAAATATAACGTTTAATTTTTCTTTAATTCACATTTACACTGGAAAAAGCTCAGCTCAAAAACACAGATACTATATTGACACTGTTCATCATCAAAATCGGCAGAATCGCAACACTAAAGTATTTGAAAAATACTCAAATTGCGACCAGGAAATGTCCTTTAGGAACGGAAGACTAATGGAAAAGGGGAAAGGGAAAAGGGGAACGGACGTACTTTTGAGGATGTTGAAATATCGCGCTCGTATGCGCATTCTATCGGTGTGACCGCTCAATGGGAAGATATAAAGCATCGATTTCGGCTAGATTACATGTAATTTAGCATACACACAGCGTCTAGATAGTGCCATAGCCATAGGCTGCATGCACTCAATGAAGAAATAAAAAAATAAAAATTAAATCACATTTACACTTGATTCAAGAATACGTTTACTTACTCTCGAGTCGGTTTTTAGCTTTCGATCATTTTATAGGCGCTTTTCTGAATTACTGTGATAATTACTGAGCACAATATCACAGACTGTAAGAGGTTTGTTATTAGATCGATCTGTAGCATCGATTCAAAGCTCGATGTGACCTTTTTCTTCTCTAATTTTGGTGAGGACCGCTTAGTTCTATGGTATTCTACGGTTGAAAACTAAAAACCGACGCGAGAATAGCTTACTTTACTTTGTACAGTACATAGACGCCGAGCTGATATTTACGCCATCAAGTAGCAATTTCAACTAAAATCCAATCAATCTTTCGATGATCTTCACCCTTTCCACACGGCTTTCAGCGACCGTGACTCGAGGATATGACAAGCCATGATTTGCATATCCTTTGTTGATGTTTGACAACCTCTTATCGCAAGGTTATCTACAACTGAAGTATGGCCTCGTCAAATACCAGATCTAGCCCATTGAAACATAATAAGATAGATGATCTAGGTACGGTACCCAAGTATTGATCAACCGTCGCTAATTTCATGTTGCTTGCTTCCGGCAAGCCACAAGGGGAACGGCCCCAGCTGAAAGTCTCCGTGATGTGTGCAGCCGCACTAGATGCGATGGGTTCTTCAGCCAGCCTTCGACCAGCCCTCAACCAGCTACGGAGTACTCCGTACAAAGGGATGCAACTCGATTGAGCAGTGCTGTGATATTGACGCCTCTATCGTGACGGCTTCTGTCTCTCCGGCTTTTCCTGATCCGGGACCTGGCTTCCCTCGGGATGGCTGGACATGACAGCTGCAACTCGTGCCCGCCAGTGCAGCTATAATTCTATTCACTGGATGACATGTCTTGCCTAGTCCTATTCAATGAGTACCACTTGGCTATGGAAAAAGCTTAGATGGATGAAATCTGACCTTCACTTCCCAAAGGAGCAATCTTGGGCCAATTATGACGCCCGGGCGTGAACCCACTAGTTGCGCACAGCGTCGACTGTGTGATAGGCACTTTGCTCAAATTCCGTCTGAGGCGTCATGAAGTGTTGCGGTGGTGCATTGTGGATGCTCTTAAGAAGGGTTGGAGAGATCTAGGCCTGCTGCTGTGTCTGGTAGTGCACCATGTTGACTGCGACTTATCAACTGAGTTTTCTCCTGTTTTAACAATTTTGATGCTCAATTTGCATGCTACTTCTTGTTATCGAACGCAACGCACATGCTGTTGTAATATCTTCACTATCTGGTGTAGCATGCTAGGTCTCGGTGGTAATCCGTTAAGTACGTGATTGTCTCCACCACCTTCGCGTCTACTCCCTGGCCTGACATTCCTCGCAGCAAGGACATCATCCGACAGCCCTCCAAGCGATCCCACGAATCACACTACATCGAACGGTAGGTTTAATCACTCTATGGCCGACAGAACCGCCGCGGTCAATGGCAACCACGAGGTGGAGAAACCCTCCAAGAAGACCACCCAGCCTACCGTAGACCAGTCATACATGCCTAAGAAAGGCTATGGCCTGACTGACGGAACGAGTGGCCATACAGAGAGACAAAGCCACTTCCGGACTACTCATCGTAGGGCATCTCTTGTGAGACGTTGCACTGAGCTGTTTGCTGATCCAAACCCTTCTTCTAGACCCAGAGCGCCTTAAAAGCATCATGTCCTTCTCCAGTGATCAACAAGTGACCATTCTGAAAGAAACGGTCTTATCCACGTGCTCAAGACTTATCACAGATTTCGATAACGTGGACGAGTCCTTCATTCATGATATGAGCATAGAACTCTTTCTTGACTACGTCCAGCGCCAACGCCTTACATATATGCCCCATAGAGGTAGCCACTGGGACAAGGTCCTCAAATGGGCGGAGTATTTTGCGCTTCAGATATCAGGCTATGCGCAAACCGTAGAGGCCTTTGTGCCAGACTCCAAAATCGCTGCAAGACTGATCTGGACAGCCTGTCGTGCCTTGCTCGAGGTACTTTCCTGCTTGCGGAACGTAGACTCCTACTAAATTTGCAATAGCTTGGTCCAGACAATGCCCACGCTCTTGAGGTGGCCTTCGGCGTCTTCTATCAGCTGGGGCTGTCCATTTCACTATTCCTACGCCACAACAATCTTCTCTGTGTGAATAGCCATATTCGTGTGGAGGCGGGCTCCGCACTCAACGACTTGCTCATACTAGTTCGAGAAGTTAGCATACAATACCGGATGGTGTGCATCGAAAACTCGTCTGGGGAGGTCACCTTGGACTTCAATAAAAATTTCGGCCAACGCATGAAGGACTTCAGCAGCCGCAAGATTCATATCGTCGACGCTATGTGGGAATATGCTTTGGGCGATGAAACCTTGAGGAAGGTTCGCACGCTTCGGAAGTGGCTTAGCTCTCCTGATCAGAACCTGCAAAAACTCTGGCAAGACCGCGACCTTGCTCCTAGTCCTCGAAACGAGTATACCTGCGAATGGTTCCAAAGTCATCTTCTTGCCTTTTCAAGGAGCAAGGAGGACGTCTTGGCTATCTCAGGCCCAGCCGGTAGCGGGAAGACCACCCTCTGTGGTTGGATCATTGAGAGACTCCAGAGACCGCTGGGCAAGAAGACTCACGAGACGTTGACTTGTCATGTCGACGCAGATGTCCCTGGCGAAACAACCTCGTATGCGATAGCCAAGCGATTGTTGCTCCAACTCCTAGAGAAAGACATAGGGGATCAGCGCTTGTTCCGCGAGATTGAAAAGGCCTACCATATCGCCACATCTGCAGACGTTAGCAGAGTAGAGGACACGGTCTGGAAATGTCTGGACGTTGGCCTTGATCGGTTCAAGAGCACTGGCAATGTCATGATCGTCGTTGATGGTCTTGACAACATCAGAGGGGGGGAGCAGGCTGTGAAGGTAGTTGCTAATCACCTGGGCTCGCTAGCGTTAAAACACAGCAGCGTACAGTTGATCACACTCTCTCGGGTTGCTGTAGCTCCAAGCAAGGGGACCCACAAACTCGAGATAACATCTGATTATACGCACGACGATCTTCGTAGCGTCATTGATCACGCTCTCGAAGAATACAAGTACTTTCGCGGCCAAAGCGAGCACGCTCGGGAAGCCGTTGTCGAGAAGCTGCTTCATGCAGCGCACGGCAACTTTTTGTGGGGTATTCTGACAGCTGTCTTGTTGAAGCAGGAGACTTCGCATGATAGTTTCATGAAAGCTGTCGAGGCTGCAAAGCAAGCTCCTAAATCACTTGACGAAACAATTGCAAAGCTTGTGAATGCATTGGATTTCGCTCAATCCGATACGAGTCTACTTCTATCTTGGATGCTTGTGGCAGAGCGGCCGCTGGCCATTGCAGAGGTCAAATGCCTGTTACAGATCGATCTGCCGAGAAAGCTTTCCGTGGAAAGGAAGTCTGATGTGAAGCATGACATTGGCGTTGCCCTGGGGTCTCTGGCAGTCATCCATAATGGCTTCCTCCGCTTCCGACACCCGGAAGTCCGGTCATACTTGACCAACATCCAAGTCGAAGGGAAGAAGATCTACAGCTATCACGCTGCTCAGAGTGACCTCACGATGAGACTGCTTCTCTATTGCAAGATGAACCTCACCAACGTCCCCGAACCCGCATTTGAGATTCCTGATAAATCGGAGGTCGAAAGTCTCTGGGGAAAGCATGCTCTACTGGAATATGCTGTACGCAACTGGACTTTGCATTTCCGGCGTTGTCCCATGCATCAGACCGCCGGCTCACTACAAATCGCTGCAGACTTCAAGGCCTTGTTCCCAACCTCGTCGCAGCTGGGAATCCTAGAGTGGGCATGTTGGGACCTGGAGACATCCGGTTTCGATTCCATTCAGACCCACGAGCTCGCTCTCCGCGTACGCGAGCACGTCTTTACTGAGAAACATGACTCGGTAGTCCAGAGTTTAATAATCTGTGGGAGCATCTACCGGAGGACTTCCAAGTCTACCGAATCCGCAGCCTGCTTCTATCGCGCATCGCGTCTTGGGCAACTGGTTATGCGCAAGAACCACCCTGTCATTGTGACTTGCACCACAACATTTCTTGCCATCACCGAGATATTGACCACCACCACTCGCACCGAGCTGGTTACACGCAAGGAAGAGATGCTGAGATTCATCATAAGTGTCTACAGTGAACAGTATAGCAGAACTCACGACCTTGTCATTCGACACTACAAGATGCTGGCGCAGTTATACATTGATATTAAGGAAGAACACAACGCTGAGACGGTATGGCGCGAGCTGCGGGAAATCGTCATTATGCGCTTTGGCAAGGGTTCGGAGGTATGTGAATGATCTCCTTCCATAGCTCCGGCACCACTGGTTGTACCATTTGTATACCAGACGGTCTCTGGAGACCTTTAAGACGGCTAATAACCCAACGTTTGCAGGAAGAAATTAGCATCTCCGAGCAACTCACTATTGTGCTGAAGCGGGGCGATAAGAAGACGGATGTCGTCGAGTATGAAAAAGGCATCTTTGAGATCGCCATGGAACTCGAAGTGTGGGATATTCGGCGCATCGATTTGACCATCAAGCTGGCAGTGTCCTACGAAGCACGTGGCGAAATACTAATGGCGGAGGAGCTTTACATCATGCTCTGGAGACGACTTGCGGAGCGATGCCACCAGTTTCACCATCATCATGGGGTGGAGATACATATCTCCACAATCGACGTTGTGCTAGAGTATGTTCGATTCCTGCGACGTTGTCATCGACACGAGGAAGCTTCCAATGTCCTGATCTGCATCTGGACGGAGTACGAGGAGTATGACTTTGAATCAGAGACGATCTTCTTACGACTCAAGATCGTTGGAGAGCTCATGCGTACTATCCGCCTTCTAACTGTGGCTGTATCTGTCTTCAAAAAATGTTGGTGTTGGTTCAAAGCTCATGGCAAGCACGAGCATACTGCATTATGCGAAGTCCTGATTTCCGAGACCATCGAAGAGATCATCACCACTACAACGACAGCATCAACGACGACGACGACGACTACAACCACCGAGACCGTCCTTAAAGAGGTCTTCGAGTCAACGCTCTCTCGCTCTGAAGTGACATCTGAGACCATCATAATCTGTAAAAGCCTCATCTCTTACTACATGAAACTCGAACAGTGGTCTGAAGCTATTGAGGTCACAAAGAGGTCCCTTCTTCTGGTCTGGAGGTTGGTTATCTCTAGTGGAGGAGCAATTGCCCTGCCAAAAGCCTTTGGCGGCGCAGCGATTGAAATCGCACTCAGCCTGGCTTTGTGCCATCATCGATTGCACCATTTTCATGAAGCCGAGGAGATGTACATCCGTGTCTATCGCGCCTGCCGAAATTCTTGTCATATTCACGACGAGCGCTTGATCAAGTGCTCTGGCGTTCTGATCAATTTCTACGAGGAGCACCGTCACTGGCACAAGGTGATTGAGATCCATCAAGAGCTCCTTGTTGAATATCGCCAACATTTGGGGGCTGGCCATACTTTGACCATTCGTACCCTCTATGTCCTCGGTTCTCTGTGCGCTGATCATGGGCATGGCCAAGCTTCTGATTACTATGAGGAGATCATCGCCAACCTTAATCTGGGATCGCACGTCTCCCACGCTGACGCCTTGGCCGCAATGTTTTATATATGCCGTTATCACTATGAGGCGGGCCATTGGCACAAGCTAAGGGGCGTCTGCAACGTCTTGTGGGAGACTTGGAACGGTCAGCTTCATGGGCATGCAAGTTTCACGGTCGATTCCGTTCAGGAACTCTACCTCCGTTACCGCTATGTACTGGAAATCCATGACCAGTGCGAACACTCGATGCTCCGAGAACTAACCATCGAATACCGCAATCTCTGTATCCAGACCTTTGGCGCTGCCGTTGCCATTACTATCAAAGCTTCTATCGAGCTAGCTCAGCTTTGTATGAGGAGCGAGAAGTACATCCATGAGGCTATTTCAATCTACGAAGAAGGTATGTACATTTTGGCACGTTTTCCCCAGTAACTTGAATACACCATTACTCGAACGAGGTATATCGCGGTGAAACAAGGTCGTATTGATCAATTGAATCGCGACAGTGATATTTTTATCTAAAAGCCCTAACCGAGTAGTGCTGATTCTGAAATTTACAACAGTCCTGTCGCAGACGAAGATAACTACAACCACAACTACAACCGTAATCTCTACAGCCACAATTACGTCTGTCAAAGAAAGGCTAAGCAAAGCCTATACTTCGGTCTGCAGCCACCGTTCAGTCTCTTCGACAACGATCGAACGTGCAATTACAGTTATTCTGGAGCGGTACGAGTCCTTGAGGGTCACACTCGGCTGGTCTCATACCGAGACACTAAATTGTCTCCGGGAACTCGTCGTACTTCGAATGAAGCTGAAGTCGCAAGAGTCCCATACGGTCGTGGTACGCATGCTGCTCGAAGCCACTATTGAGGTCATCAAGAGGGAGAAACGCTCACGAGCTCTACACGAAGCGGGTGGAATTCTTGCCGAGATCTATCTTAGCTGCGGCTTTGTCGAGCAAGGCCTGGAGATGATCCAAGAGATGCGCCTGCGAATCATCACTAGGTCGGCTCCAACCGACGGCAAGTCTGGAATCAAGCTTGACAAGTCCGTCGGAAAAGTTGCTTTCGTCTTCTTGGTCACATTCGAACAGCTCATTCAAAACCAAATTTCTGTCAGCTACTCCGAGATCATGGCGGGCTATCTTACCGAGTCCATTCTGTACGAGACTTACACCCGCAGCATCCACTCCAAGGCAGATATCGAAACCATACTGGTACACGCAGGCCGGCTCCGAGCCTTCTTGTTCTCTCATTCACGCAAAGCGCAGGTTGAGATACTCGAGCAGCAGTCTATGGAACTCTTCCTCAAGAAGTGGCCTATCAAGGCGAGCCACGAGATGATCCTCATCTTCCATGTCGGCCTGCTTGAGGAGTTCGGCAAGCACGAAACTCGCAACGTGAGTATTGGAGAAGCAGCCTGTATCTCCAGCATCGCCAAGGTCAAGCACCTTCTTCAGCAAGACCGGGTCCAAGACGCCTACGAAGTTGCACTGTGCGCCACCAACTTTATCAACAACCAGCGCGCTTACCACCAGCTGCAGAACGTGCCGTACGGCTTCAAGCTCTCGGCACTTATGGCTGGACGAGGCTTGGACAAGCCACTGAAAGCCGGCATAGAGCCAAAGCTTCGCGAGAACATGTTGGAGCTCTCACGAAGGATCATCCGCGAGGTGCTGCAAGCTTGCAAAGACTCAAAACTCGACTTTGTACGGTTCAAGCTCCGAGACCTGAACGATCTTATCGGACTCCTGGGGGAGCAGCAGAACTTTGTCGATCTCGAGTGGATCTTGGACCTCCTCTGGCGCTCCCGCGAAGTGCAAAAGAACTGGAAGTCAGAAGACATTGTCGACGTCGGACGCCGCCTTGTGCAAGCCCGGTTTCTCAACAACTACAAGTCCCAAGCGACACGCCTTTGCGAAGACATTTGCTACAATCTGCGTCGTGTCTGGGGTTCTCTAGATCCGAAAACGCTCGAGATGTCGGATCTGCTCTCCCAGCTCTACACCAGCCAAGGCCACTACCGCGAAGCGCAGGGTGTGCATGAGAATATCCTGCGCTTGGTGGTCGAAGGCGACGACGGCGATGACAGGACGTTAGACACGATGGACTCGAAAGCCGCTCGGCAGCACGTCGAATTACTGAAGCAAAGCTTCTTGCGCCTAAAAAGCTGGGACAAGTCCAGCGTCGTCTACCGCGAGCTACTTGACGAGCTCATCAACATGCCCGAGTACAAGGGTAAGCCCGAGTGGGAAAACATGCCAAGCCCCGACCAATGGAACGTCAAAGAACCCCCTTCAGACACCCTGGGTAAATTCGCGCCGCCAAAGAACTGGGAGTTCGCGAGCACGCAAAACCGCGCTGGGGATGGGGAGGCCAGGGTTGTTTCCGGGAGGCCCGGCATGGGGGTGAAGAGAGCGACGAGTAATTGGGGGATGGGCCCCATTCATCGGGTGTTGAACGGGGGGCATGGCCATGAAGAGCTGGTGAGCGGTAAGAGGAATGGTAACAGGGTGGTGAGCAATGGTGCGGTGGAGGTGGAGTAGTCAATGCTCGTTGGGCAGTGAGAAAGGGGGGTTATGAGAGTGCGGCTGTGGAGGCGAGAGGGATGGATGGATGGCTTTGCGAGTTCGACAGCTTAGGTTGGTTGTTGATGTATTTCTTCCTTTGCGTACGATACTAGGAAGATTTAGCGTAATGCAGGTCCCGGACTCGCGTCTTTTAAACCATTCGATTTACATCATCATCACGGCTTCGAAGCATCAGTCGCATTGATTCCTCTTTGATTTCAAGTATCCCTTTCTGAGCTGAAGCTGCCACCTTATTTCAATCATCCGCCTCTTGGGCCTGATCTGTAGCCTTGGACTGGTACGAGCTCGCCTCACAGGACTAATGAGTTTTCAACCATGCCAGCTTTTCTCCTTGCCTCCTAGTATCCAGCTTTCCCCAACAGCTCCTTCAAAAGCTCCAAAAACCTCCCCCCACATTCCGCCGCCGTCGCCTCCATACTGTCCAGGTCCTCCCCCTCCACCTCCACTCCCTCAAACCCCTCCCCCGTCTCCACCATCTTCTCCAACAAAAAGCAAAAATCCCCGCGATCATTGTCCTCCCCCCGCCCCACATAAGCCCTCGCCTTCATCCTCACCAGCTCGCCCACACCGGCGCGGAACCCTCCACCCACCGCCTCAACAACCTTGATCGTCGGCGCAAAGGCGCCCCCCATCTGGAGAAACTCAAGCGGCACCCCGACGTCCTCGATGCCCTTCCCCTGGCACGAATACGTCCATTCGGCGACGGCGCCCTGCGAGAACCGAGGGTCGCTGCGTGCGCCCTCTTCGAAGGCGAATAGTGCCGCGCCGGACACGGCGAAATCGACGTCTTCGGTTCTGCGGGGGCTGCCGAGGAGGACGAGCGCGGCGCCGCCGATGATGATGAATGAGGGGCGGAGGGGAGATGGGAGGAGCGAGATGGTGGCGGTGTAGGCTTCCAGTAGGGCGGCTTTTTGGCCGGGGCCGATGGTTGGCATTGTGTGAGGTTGTGGCGGCGGTAGTGATGGTGATAGTGGTGGTAGGTTTGGGATGAGGAGGGCTTGATGAGGTTGGAGGGCTTGATGATTTCGATTTTAGGTGGTAGTGAGAGGTAGTGGGAAGTGGTGGGTCAGACCTGTAAACACCAAGTGTGGGTCCTTTTTATTATCGGGACAACTGGAAGGAACGATCGACTAGGGAAACAGGCCGATTGAAAGGTGCCGTCTGGGATATGCCTGCCGTCCTCCAAGGTCATCAACAGTCAACATTTTGAGCTTATTTGCGTGCCTTTTGTGATTCGATCCTTCAAAAAAAATTTGTCTGGTACGTATACGTTGAATGGCTTGTTTCATCCTTGGTTGATGACTAGTCACGTCAAATGGATGTTGTTCTCATACTCTCCTTGATCATGGCAAGCGTCGGCTTCCGCTTAAAAGCCTTTATTCTTTGCTCCATTTCCGCCCGGTTACGCTCTGCCAACAGAGGCAGTAGTAAGTCCCGCTGTGATTGCCTTTCTAGATACAAGTACCTGACGAGATTTCTTAAATGATACGCCGGGCGGTTGCCCGTTTTCCCCTGATAATCCTCTGCATGCGTGGTGCGGTACCTAAGCTGATCTAGAACGGCGTCGCACATTTTGGGGATCGAGGGTACGAAGATGGGGACGCCTTTTGCACTACTCGATATCTTAGGCAGAATCCTGGTGCCTTGCTCGGTCTGGGCAGTGAAAGTGAGGTAAGCCGTCTCTGGGACGGTGCCGAAGCGTTCTTCGACGAGATTTACGTTCCACGCGTGGATCTCCATAACGGCGACGAGCCCGGCGTCGTTGACTCGAAGCATATAGACGGCTTCGGTCCACAAGTTGACGGTGGCGAAAGGGCCTGGTGCACAGCGCGTGTCACGGAGGCGGGGGACTTGCTTGGTGTATGGATCCTGGAAGCGGTAGTCGATGTCTTGGTCGACGAGCTCGAAGCAGCCCGTTGCCAGAAGGCTAGTTAATATATCGTCGGCCTGGGAGTCTCGTACAAGAAGATCGAGGTTCTACGAGCGGTTAGTCGTCGATCTATTGAAAATCCGAACAGAAACATGCTATTAGCTCACCTCATCTGGGAAAAGACGAAGGCCCATCCACCGCATAGCGCCGTATTCGACTAGGACGATAGGGTGGTTGTAGGCTTCAAATATAGAGTAGACGTTGTCGAAATAGCCATCCTGCCTGGTCCTCGAATAGTCCGTAGTGGAAGAGTCTGCCATGGTGATGGGGTTTTGTTTTATAGAAGTGGATTGATTGGTCAAGGTTGATCAAGGTGTTTCAACAAAATTATTGTTAGAGTGTGGTAGTTGAAACGGGGAAAAACAATTATATCAAATTCTGATTTAGCATCAGTAAGGTAAGTCAGGGTCATGAAAATTGGTGGAGCTCGAAGCTAAGGTACTTAGCCCGGAGCCCTATGAGCGCACTAAGGTAAGTTAACACGGTTTACTGATACGGAGTAGAGTAGCTTCGAGCTGCTGAAACCAGGTTTGAACTTGTCAACGAAATTTAGGGCAAAGCAAGACCAAAAAAATGACAAGGTCCTAGGCGGATTCGAACCGCCGTTACTGGAATCCTGTGCATCAAAATCCAGAGTGATAACCACTACACCATAGGACCATGATTTTTATCTAGGATCCGATATTTACAATAATAACGACTTAAAACTCTGATTAATATAAACCATTATCTATACGAAGTACCTTTTACGTTAGTGCTTTCAAAAGGACTGACCCCCCTATTTTGATGGGTTTAAGAACGCCGAAACAGCTTCACGTTCGAACCTCAACGCATAACTGATTGACTTGTACGCAGAAGGGCAATCGGACGAAGGGACAGACATAGTACAGTCACTTGCTGGAGTGGGGAGGTTGCATACAACTTTCATTGGGGTTCCTCTGAAATCTCGCTGAAAAGTTCCATTCATTTTGCAAGGGCGCTATGATGATTTCCTCCGCATCAGTCTACAGAGGGCCTGCTTGTCTTGGATGCTAAAGCAAGTGGCTCGGAGCGCGTTTTGCGTTAAGAAAGCATAGCCCAAGCGCATATCCATCAACCGAGTGACGGCATGAGTCCTGGCTTCCAGGAAACTCTGCAAAGAAATTTGGGGATCGAGACTATCAGACAAGGTAATTTTAATCCTACTACGTTTCGAAAGACCGCCCGAGATTTGCACGGAGAAGAGCGAGCAGAGAAACTAGGATGGGCTGTGGCCGTTACAAGCTCGTCTCAGCAGGGCCATAGTTCGGTAATGCGCAAGGTTTTCCTGGAAATAAGTCATGATGTTCTTTTCCGGATTCGAAAGCGAGAGATTGGGATCAGCAACTACCGTGAGATCACTTCAGTTCAGAGGAGACGCATGTTTGGAAAGGCTTAGGGATACCCCATCTGTCGAAACCTGCCTGTTCATCCGTCGGAATATACAAGTTTCCCCTATAGCAGCATTCCATACTTTAAGAGCCGTCATTCACAATGGCAGATCCATCCGACGTCGACTTTTGGTATCTCAAACCTGTGTATCCGCTTCTTATGAGACTCGCTCTCGGATATTGACGGGGCAAGCGTGCATCTTCCTGCCATTTACTTGCCCAGCAGGTATCCAACCTCAAGCTCACCGAGGAAAAGAAATCGTCCATGGAGTTGAGTCGACGGTCGATCCACTCCCGGAAGAAAGAAAATAAAGCCTAGGGTCTATCATAACCTCTGGGGCCGTACACTGAGACGGGACCTGGCAGTATGTCACTTACACAGGCCAAGACCTGTAGTATACAGGTTCCTGTGGTGGGCAATGCCTGAATCGGGCAAGATCTTTGACGCCAGAGGTAGATAAGATCCAGGACACCAAGAGGGTAGTAGTAGCAATAGAAGCTCAGGAGTATAGTATTTAATTTGACATCAACAATACGCACTCCACACGTTTCTTTATCCAGTACGTGAGGAATCCTTACCACGATTCCTGTGCCGTGCGGTGCTCGCCATGGCAAGGAGACTCGATGCAGCTCCCATCGTTCAACGCATCGCCAGCCCCCGTACCTAAGAACAGATCCAATAGTGACACAGTTAGCTGTCTCAACGGCGGTGACTCTACTACACCCTTCCGAGTTTCCTCTACTCCAACCCCCTTTGTCCAGCCCGTCAACCTCATCCTTAACGTCCACACCCTCATTCCCATCCACTCAAGAACCCAATCATAAAAACAACTATTCTCATCGCTCAAAAACCGCCAAGCCCAAGGTTCAGTCTCCTCAAAGGCGAAAAACGTCGTCTGCAACAATGCCTTTCCGCCCTGGGGGAACTACGCACCAAACCCGCTCAGCTACAGTACGCCTGCCGAACAAGCACAAGCGGCCATTCCCGCCACTGCCTCCTCAAAGCGCTCCCCTCCATCTCCACAAGAAACGTCCGTTTCGCAAAAGCCAACAGTTACCCACCTCCCTCTCGCCACAGCATCAGTGGCCATCTCCATCGTCTTTCTACCATCACAACACCCTCTCTCCCTAAGAAAAAAGAGCCCGCCCGACTTCCCCAGCCGCGCCTTTAATTAAAAATTCTGGGGGTGAGAGAGAGAGAGTCGCAGTTCCATTCTGCAACTCAAAAACCAAAAGGCTCGTTTTTTTATATACCTATCTTTTTTACCGCACAAAGCACAAAACAAATCTCTAGCGCGCTTTTCCGGGCTGCGCATCCATCCACAAGCGTCGTAGGAACTGACTTTATAAAGAAAGAGGTTCGAAAACAGCATAAGACAGTGAACAGTGGGAGAACCCCTACTTACGCAGACGAGGGCAGCAAAATGCGCCGGTTTAGTTGATGCAGAACCTTAGCAGGGTTCTTGAGGCCTTTGGTCTAAAGTGGCTCTGCTCTCTCTTTCTGGACGGCAGAGGGCAGGTTTTGCAAATCCCAAGTTCGAGACGTTGTGCGATGGATGAAATATATATATAAATATACCAGGACTTTGTTTATACTATACCCTACTTACCTACCCACCCAACCCCACGCGACGCGACGCAATCACAACCCACTGAAACAGACGTAAAACATCGTATACATTCCCTACTCTACTGTCCAGAAGCTATCTATTCTACCGCACGTTCTCCCACCCCTTCTCAGCTTTGCCGAATAGATAACCGCTGAACGCTAGAATATAGGATGGCAGTGATGAGCAGGGTAAATATCTGTGCTTGGGGGCACGGGGAATAAGAGACAAGGGGAGTCTAGATGAAAACCGTGCGTTGCTATTTCCCTCTCCCGAACATTCTCATCTTCACCTCAACGTATAGACCCAGCGACGCTTGACGAGACAAACCACCTTATTGCAACCATCGCTCACCTGGGCACCTCATCAGGCTCATACCGACTCCCTTTGTCATCCCCAAAAAGCGGCTGGTCTCCCTTTCCCCCCATCTCCATAAACTCCATCGGCGCTCGATTTGCCGCCGGTCCCAGCTCTTTCTTGACGCCGTTCGTGCCCCCCGCCTTGACCCCATTCCCGGCAGGAGCGTTATTGTGCAACCTTTTGCCCTCGATGTTTTTCTCAAAGACTTTGACCGGGACCTCTTGACTGCCCAACTCGATGATCTTGCTGATCTTGACGTCGTTGATGGAGCTGAGGAGGGTGCGCTCGCGCTGGACTTTTCGTTTGCTGAAGTCTAGCTGGTCCATGGCGCCGGTCAGGCCGTCCGTGCTGTCGGTGAGCCGGAGTGGTTTTTGCGTGATCCATGGGTGCTCGAGACATTCGTCGATGGTGATTCTTTTCTCAACATCCACGGTGAGCATGCGATCGATGAGGTCGAGGGCCGGGTCGCCAACGGAATCCCAGTAAGGGGAAGGATAGTCGAAGCGGCCTGCTTTGATTTGCTCGGAAAGATTGTACGGGTAGTCGCGGGTGCATAGTTCGTCGGAGAAGGGCGGAAAGCCGCAGAGGCAGATATATAGGACAACACCAAGGGACCAGACGTCGACGGCACGGGTGTATTTGCGGTGTCGAGAGTTTTCGAGGATTTCTGGGGCGACATCTTCACATTAAATTAGCGAGATCAAGCTTCGTCATCTTCCATGTAGCACTCACAGCTGGGTGTACCACATCTGGGGGAGAGTCAGTAGGGTGACATCACTGAGTTTTCGTAGGACTTACAAAGTTGTTGTGAAGGATTCTTCACCAATAATCTTGGCGAGACCAAAGTCTGCAAGCTTCACCGATAGATTCTTGTCTGCGAGGAGGATGTTTTCAGGTTTGATGTCCCGGTGCACAATGTTTCGTTCATGCTATTTGAGTAAGAAACATCCATCTTAGGGTGACGTGTACATACCAGGTACTTTATGCCTTGGAATAATTGTATAAAGACCTTTCGCGCTTCCGCTTCGGTCAACTTTTGCTTCATCACAATCGTGTTGAACAATTCCCCTTCTGGAGCGAGCTCTAGCACCAGGTACACGCCATCGTCTTCGTCAAAGGTATCTCTGAGGCAAAGCATGTTCGGATGACTGACAGACTTGAGAACTCCAATTTCTTGTTGCAGTCCTTCGGTTCGTGATTTCTCACTATCGCCATGGCGCCTTTCGAACCTCTTGACGGCATACTGCGTCCCTGTTGCTCTTTCGACGCATAAATAGACTGTAGCAAAGTGACCTTTACCGAGCTGTTGGAGAATTCGGTACTGCTGCCGAAAAGCATTGCTGTCCCTGCTTTGTGGGTAGCGGAAAGTAAAACGAGCTTGATCAAGTACGCTGATCTCGTCCGCATCTTCAAGTTCGCGGCGTTTATTCCTTCCAACAATAGCCTCATTAACAAAGGTTCCGTTGCTTGAGAGATCCTCTAGTATTGCCACAGACATGCCGTCTTTGTTCTCGTTGAATACGATGCAATGTCGATTTGAGATGGTAGGTAGATTCAACTGACGATCTGTGCTCATATCAGACCTTTTGACCTCTAACAAGGTTTTCTACCACCATCTTACCGCACTCAGGATGTCTACCGATAAGGTATCCACCAGCGGGGAAGCCGAGATTCTGTTTGTTCTTCTCATATTCCAACTCTTCCGCAACAAAATTGATAGATCCGCAACCCTGGTTTCCGCCCTGTTTTCCACGTTCGTCACTACCCGCACCAAAGCCCGAACCTGGAAACGGTGCTGGGCACGCTGATCTCTTTTTTAAAACCAATGTCTCGCCAAATATGTTGTCCAATGGCATGAGATAACCCCAGACTCCTTCCGCCTCTTCATCCTCGACATCGATTGATAATGATTTAGGCGGATAGATAAATTGGGAGAACGGTTGTGTAGGCTGGGTGTCTAACGGAGGGGAGGACAAGCCTTGATGTGGTGGGGAAGAGACGGGTGTCCGGTGCCGTATCTGGCTGGGACGACCCTCCGGCGGTGAGACGGTAGCTTCTTTGTATACCTCTGTGGTATCCGATTCTTGGTGTGTTAGTGGCGAAGGGAGATGCGTGTTGACCTTGAGCGGTGTCGTCTGGGTCTGCGAAGATATTCGCTCAGACCTGCGTGGTTTCTTCGAGTCGTCCTGCCCCTCGCCTGCAGAGGGCTGGAATGGCAAATATTAGCGCGGATCAACGTGTCTTGAGACGAAAGATTGCACGAGTTTAGACATACCCTTCCGCGTTTCAATTGGCTTTTCTCCGATGGCCTTGGGGCCATGCTGCCGACGCTTTCCGCCTTATGGTACTGGCCAGCTTCTCGTACGGTTGACAGGAAGAAGATAAGGACGTGGCGTAGGGGTGGTCTGGTAGGTATTTGGGGATGAGGTAATGGTACGTCAAGTATCTCAAACTATGCCCCCACCGAAGTGTTTCGTTACGAGGTCGTAGAGCGCGGACGCTGAGGTGGATGTGCACAAATTTCTATAGATAGCAGACAGATCCTTGACCTTGACGACAATATCAAATTACCCAAGCGATATTGCAACAGAATTCAGTAATGGACGAATGTATAAAAAACAAAGCCTGGCAGTAGCAGAGTACTTTCCCTCACCACCTTAGTTACCTACCTTAGCTTAGGTACTTCGAGGCTGCCGTCTAAGCCAAATGCCAAGTCCGGCACCGTACAGTACCACTACCACAGCATGTCGGCCAGTGGAACAACCCGATTCCCCGGATTTCCTAGCCCTACAATACCCAGTTTTGGGTCTAGTGCGAAACTTAACCGAAAAGCTTGGGCCACGCACAATGGCCGACGTTTTCCGTCACTCGGATCCTCAGGGGAAGCTTCGTCTACTGTGTACTTGAAACGCAGAAGATACGAAACAAAAGAAGGTTCTATATTGCATGGAACACTTGTCGGCAGACTTTTCCATATCCTACCTTACATATTGATGTTCCCTCGCTAGAACAAACCCTTTTCGGCACAATAACCATCTTGACAAACGCCCCATACTAACACATCCCCCTTCCCGTATCGATAGCATAGCCCTCGCCTGCCAATCCTACCATCTAGTTTGAGAGTATCGTAGTATATCATGCATTCCAATCTTCCGAAACACCAACATCGTAATCGTGAGACGAAACAGACTCCTCGTATCGTACACGACGCCTCTCTCTGTCCCCAGTGTTAGCCCATCATAGCCGGCAGCTGACCACCTGCAAGCCCATATCGCGAACGATTTGGATCCAATCCACGTCCAACGCATAGCCCACGCGAATGAAACCTTCTCTCTGCTTCTCGTACACGGCATTCAGGAGATGCTTCGTAGCGCCCATGTTCCTCCCCACGCTATCTTGCTCCATGATGCCCAAGAATTGTAGAGCTTGCTCCCGATCTGCAGCAGAGGTTGCCGCTATGCCTGCCATGAAGAGCGGAAAGACGATGTATTTTCGCTCTAGATGTCCATTGCTGATGATCTCACGGGCGAGCTCGATGATTTCCCGGACACATTGAGAGACCTCGGGAATATTGCCCGCGCCCGTCTCCAGTTGCTGAGATGCCCACATACTCGTGTGAGAGTAGATGATGCAGGCGCGGTATAAGACATATGACTGCATACCGGTTAGTGCTGAATTGTGGGAATTCTATTCAGTAGATCGACTAGGATCCACGATTATTGCCTGACAAGAATCTTCCACTTACATGTTCGAAGACTCCACGAGATTCTATCGGCACGTGATGATTGCTGTAGCCCAAGACTTCGGATGCCGACCCCTGCGCGTGCCATGTACGCCTCAACAGATCCCGTAGTTCATTTACCTGCTGTTGTCTACGCATGAGCTCTGTTGTTGCTCCGAAGATACCTGATTGCTGTGTATTCTCCCTTCGGAGATCCCGTGCCAGGAGGCCGAGGCGCGCCGCTACAAGCGATATCGATCGATGATGTTCAAGCTCGGACTGCGCTGCATGTGCTTCATATGACATTATCCCGTTTGAGCCTGCAGAGGAAGCTGGAAGCTCGTCGACTGCCGCGGTAAGCAGGCCGTTGTTGAGCATGGCCTCAACAAACTCTCCAGTACCGCTGCCGCTAAGCACAGCATGTGTATCTATGTGGAACACCCACCAGGTTATGCAATCGAAAGGATCCACACCGTTCGTATTGTGTCTTAAAGTGATAATGCGAAGGAGTTGGCTTATATGTTGCGACCAAAGGTTCGAGCCCCCTGGTTCAGCAGCTGCAATCTTCTTACATTGTTAGGAAGAATGTTGAGAGGCTTCTATCTGGATCGCTTACGTCATATAAAAGCAAAGTGAAGTGAGTCAGTAACGTCCCGTCGGAAGATAAATCTGACGGCCCTTGAAGGCTATATTGCAGTGACGGCAGCGCTTGTTGGTAATGCTGCAGTGCTTCGAGGTTCTGAACACCGGTTGTATGAGCCATACTCAACGCAGAAAATGCCATGAGAGCGTGGTAGAGCTGGAAGAAAGAAAGTGTCAGTTGAAACCGCGCCGAGGTAGCTTTGCTCGTAAAACGTTCAAAAGAAAACTTAAAAGAGGTTGATGAGGGATGTAAGCTAAGATAAGAGTAGATACAGTTGATGATATACAGAATGTACTTACAGGAGGGAAACGGGTCGCCTCTGTCTCTAAGATTTCCTGCACTGAACGCCTACCGGTATTCTGGGGACAGCCCAGCGAGTCGTTATGCACTTGGACTACCTGACGACAAATAAAATCCCGGTAATAAGATACTAGTCGAGCGTCTTCTCCATCAAGAGTTGAGATATCTATTGACTGTGCCTCGTGATCTGGAGAGTCCGTATGCTGAGTGATTGCTTCGGAGGAGATGACTGGTGACGACGACGTTCCATGAGTTCGAGACTGTGCGCTAAGAGAGCCCGAGGCCGGGATTCTCCTGATGTTGTCTTCAAATTCGTTCAGGATCAGTATATCTGGATCTTCGGACATGTCTGCGCTGGATTTTCTGCTTTTAAGGCTATTGGCGCGCTGTTGGTCCGCTAGAATATCGTCCAACGTTTCTACCCTGTTTCTCACAACCATGTTTTTGTCGCCTCTATACTCCTTAAGGTTCGCAAAGCTTTCGAGTGTGGCAATAACGTTATAAGTTCCTGGTGCTCGATATTCTGCTTTCCTCTCCCGATCCTCGTCGTTTGTCAGTAAAGCAAAGGGTAAGAGCAAATCATCTGTTGCCTGAGACGTGTCACTGGATCCGAAGCCGCGCTGACAAGAGTCTATCTTGTTAGTATTACTCGCTTCCAAGGCATAGAGATAGACGTACGATCAAAGACCGAGTTGATATTGCCTCCCGCCCTTGTCACACCTTGCATTTTCTCAACAACCCGGGGAGTTTCATCCTTGAATGAAAGGCGAGGACTATAGTCACAAAGGTGTCCCAAGCGGTTGCAAGGCTGATAGAAAGGTTCCAAGGTTAGCCTCTACCTCCACCGTGATGGCCAGTGGGGGTTATCCGGGTCTTACAGTGCATTTAGGCCTAGCTTCATCGCATCTGTGTCATAAATGATGAGCACCATTGCTTTCTGGCAAAGGAGAGAAAGGAAGACGGACTTGACCTTACGCATCTATGTCACGTTAGCAAAGTCATCTTGTGGCATTCCATGGCGAGAAGCGGCTTGCCCGACAAGTCCTAAGAACAGGGCGATATCAGCTCTAAGCCCCGAGCTCACTGGTCGGAAGGACCTACCAACACCCAAACCGAGACCTTGGAGGCAGTCGTTGTCCAGCATTATTCGTCACATTGCCTCTGGCGTTCTGGCTATTAGGGCTAGGGTCCCGAGTCAATGGCTGCTTGAGCCTTGGTGCAATCGTCGGCAAATTCTCTCTTGGCTGCCATGATGATTGATCTCGCTTGCGTTGCATCTGTGGAGGAAGCTCCCGTCACCGGCGGTAGATCGTTTGTTCGCCGGTAGTAGCTCGAAATTAAGCTGGTAAAGTTTGCCGATTGGATGTTAGGCCAACAAGGAGCGTATATAACACCGTCTTTCTCGTGCTCTTCAACAAATACAAGGGATTCTTTAAACTCTCATAGTTTGCTGGGGGAGCACCTTATAAACTACAAATCTCAAATGACGGTGGAGATGAAAAACCATGTACTTCTGAAGAAGCTCTATCACTCGGGCTATGAAGACATTTGAAACGCTCTAGATTTCATGTGATATACTGTTCAGAAGCAAGAATTCTGCAAGCTGGGCTGATCAACAAGATGAGACGAAAGGACAATGCATTCGAGAGGCGTATGCAACTCTGAAGGTTCCCTGAAGTAGAGCGCAGAGCATACCGGAAGTGGGTGTCTGGATATGCCCATGTATGATGTGTGCCTTTGGGGTGGGAGGGGTGGGGGGAGGATCCCGGCAGCTACTTACCGTGTACCTGAGATCGTCATTGGTAGCGGATGGCCAGTTAGTGTAAAGCGTGCATCGACCCGGGAAGGGCGCCGTCACCGTAGCACTGGGTGTCCTGGCGTTGTGGTTATGGGTTTCGTCTGCTGCCATACAGACTCCAGTATACCTTACAACTGAAGTGCCTACTATCTTCCGTACCTTACTACTACTAGTCCACCACTATCACTATGTACAGTAGCTTCGCATTTGATGAATGTAACTTTGCGGCATCGAAACGTTGTGGCTGTGTTAGGCCGCGTGTGGTCAGGACTCAGAAGTCGTGATGGTTGATATGCTTGGCATATATTGCCCCTTTGGACTGTATGTGGCCAATCAGAGCCCCTTGATCTCGTCGCTCGGAATTTCCTCGCCAGATGGCTCACGCATAGGGGAAAGCGTGAAAAGCTCGAATGTGGAATGACGCCGGCTGTGCTAGTTTTGAGGCTGAATCTGGCAAGGTGAGCATTGTCATATTAATTCCGTTTCGTGGGAAGATAAGAAGTTGGTCCGCAGGACACAAGGGGGTATGCAGTCATCACTTGGCTTTGGCTTAGTACTCGGTGCTCCTTGAGACTCCTCTACCAATCTCGTCAACAATGACAGACGCAAGCACCACGCGCTCTCGGCTGCAAAAACGGGCTCGGTTACACGACACAGATCGATCAACGTAAGCTAAAAGGGAGCTGATGTAAACAGAATTTAATTCCGATCGTTTGAAATGTTTTTGCTTAGCATTTTATATCAATCAACCTTTTCTTTTCAATCGAGATCTACTTCTTTCTCAACCACTTTCTTTTTCTTTTATATACAGTTTACGTCGTTGTTATAATACATTATTAAATTATTTATAATGTTTTAAAAACTGTTTTTATCATCGCAAACATTATGAAGAAACATTTTCACAGTTATACCTAGCCCGGCGTGCCCGGGATCCGGTTTTCCCCTACTCGCTCTCTTATCGCCTTTTCTAAACGATGACGACTCAAGCCGACTTGTCACAGCTTTGGTTCGTTATCATGATCCACTTCTCACCATTCATGCTAAGCTCTGGCATCGACTTCGTCGAAAGCAGAAAACCCACTGCTTTGAAAGTGCTATTGTGAGTAAGCTGATCGACAATTCTCCCTGTAATACGATCCGTCAAATTATTCGGGTGCGCCCCCCTTGCTCCCTCGCTGCTCCCTCTAAAGCGGCTTTGGTCCCTTTCCCGAACGGAAACGGCAATCCCCAATCCTAAGTTCGGGGTGTATATAATATATATGCATCGAGGGAGCAGAGGGGAGCATCGAGGAAGCAGAGGGGAGCACCGAGAGAGCAGAAGAGAGCACCGAGGGAGCACAAAGGAAGTACTATGAGGCAGTGCAGAGGGCGCAGTAGGTGGGAGCCTGAATTAGCTGCCTGATACCCGGCTATAGCTGCTCTTAGAGATATTCGCCCGCACTGTTATCTATATATGCTAGTAATCCCTCTAATAGTACGAATAATACTATTAAAGTCCTCTAGCAGTGTGAAGTGTGCTGACGATATAATGATTTCACGTAGGCTAGACGATAGTATTTGTATTTACTACTAAATAACCGGTGTGGTTCACATACATATATCAGACTTCCAGCCAATGCTTCTACCGTGCTAAATTTTAAACTTACAGGTAGGGTTCGGTATTAAAACACCTGCAACGTTCAATCAATATGGATTGGGACATTCAATGAGCATAGACGACGTTGACAACCGGAATGACTCTGTTCGCCAAGACCTCATTTCGAACCATTCGAAGACAAATGGATATGTAACGGGTGCGATTCACTAAGATAAGAGATCGCTCGACCTTCTAGCAAGGTTCGAGCGCGCGAATATGTACAGCTCAGCCCTCCCATTCCACTTCTTCTGAGACACAACTGTGCCGAATACTATCGATGCCGGTGACCAACGACATGGATAGCTTAGATCGCATCTGCAAAACCCGAGGACCCAAAGGGCAAGACTTACAATTCAGGTTCAAAGCCTCACTCTTTACAGGGTTACACTCAAGCTCACGGTCCCGAGGCGCATGTGCACTTCTTGAACAGTACTCAAGGCACGGTACGCAAGTCGCGAATAAGATCGCATATTCAACTACAGCTTTCCCGAGCCGTACCGCAACAGCCGCGAAACCCCAATCTACTTACCTGTATAATAGTCAGTAGAGCGGGTTAACGAACAACATAACCCAGGTGGGCACACAGGCCGCTGTCCCTGAATCTCGCTTGTTTGATACGGTGAATCAGTCAGGTTATATAAAGGCCTGACGATGGTAGAACGAAGTATGAAGCAGCTCATCTTTCACGGTTCACGGTTCACGGTTCACGGTTCACGATTCACGATTCACTGTCTCGTCTCATTGTCCCACAAAATCCCAGGTTGGATTTCGCAATCTTTTTGTAGACCATTGAAGCAGCGACTGCATCAAGTTCCTTACAGCCAAACTCAACCATGCACTTCACAACCCGCACCCTCACCATCCTAGCCCTCGCGTCCGGGTCCCTCGCCAACCTCTTCCAATTCCCCGCTCCCACCAGCGGCCAAGAATTCCACGACGGCGACACCATCGACGTCTCCTGGACGACGACCTACACCAAATCCTCTCTGCAACTCTACTGCAGCTATCTCACGAACCGTAAGTTCTGCAGCATCCCCATCATAATCCGAATTCTGCCCGCAATCTACAGCCATTGCTGACAACGAATCTCCCCCTCCCAACAGCCCTCGTAAACATCTCCATTCCCTCCGCCGACAACGTCCACCCGCTCCTCCTAGACGTTGGCCCGCAGCCTAATTGCTATCTGCAAATGAGCCAGGGCACGGCGTCCTTTGGCACCGGCATCTTCAGCATTTCGGCTTCGAATGGCTCCATGTCGACTTGGGGCCAGCATGGCTTGATGGTCTCGAATGGCACTGCGTCGAATTGTAATTGCAAGTGTACTGCTTGAGTGGGCATGCCTGCTTGGGAGAAGAGAGAGGACGGTCAAGGGCAGGGGAGAGTTGTTTCTGGATGGCTGGGACTGTTGGGAGGGAATTGTGTATCACGGGTGTAAGGCAGGTAAAATGGTAGGTGTTCAATTAATTAAATACATAACGCACGAGGTTGCAAGAAGACGAAGCTTCGAAGCTATAAGCTCATGCAGATATTTCCGCGCTGAACCTCAGGACTTCGACACCAAGAAGTCAACTCAAGCCAGCAAGCACCGCAAAGAGTCCAAGAATATGAAGAGAGACTGAATGACTACGGCTCCTTACGATGAGTCGATTCCATACAGCCACCGTTATGGTTACACTTGAGCAGGCTTGACGTCGAACAAATTGATGAGACTGTGACAAGTGTATCGAAAATCAGCGGATGACTAGTCTGCCTTGTATATTCATACCCAAAAGCTTCAATGTGCAAGAACATGCAGTTGTATACTTACAAATTTTCACTTCGCTGTCAGTACTAGACACTGAATATAATTTGATCGTTAGTGCATAATGAATCTGCTTCATCTTTCGCAGCTTTCATCATGCTTTCACTAATTTGAAATTTCGACGAAGCTCACTGACAAATCTTGATAATACTGACATGAACTCTCATGTAATCAGTTTTCTCAAAACATAGTATTAATTTAATCAAAGAATAATTAAAAGAACTTTTCAACAGTGAAACTCTTTGAGCAGAATTAAACGTAGTTAGCTAGTCTGAACAGACTCAAAAAAAAATCATGTTTTAATGCTTTCTAGACAAGAACGATCAATCTATGTGACAAATAACTGATATGAGATTAAGACTTTAATGATGATTCGATAAGCACTTTTCGACTTTCAGTAACGAGTCAACTTATGTCAAATGTGAAGAACAGAAAAGCATTCATATTAAACTCGTATCACTTGCTGCGCTGATCTCTAGCCTTCCCCTCCGCGAGTTGACTAGATGTAAAGATTGAGTATATTCAGTGGGAATTAGGCACTCAATTTAGAGAGACTTTGCCTGAAAGCTCATCGTTTAAGTCAATGTCACTAGTGAAATCGGAAACTGCCCATCGGACCATCATTAAAGTCGTAACCTCGAAGGAGGGAGCAGGAGGGAGCAGAGAGCGCGAGCAGGAGGTGGCTGAGGGGGAGCACGGGGGAGCAACGAGCGAGCAAGGGAGAGCAGAGAGGGACGAAAGGAGCGTTAGCGCGAGAGCAAAGCGGCGGGACCTTAGTAAGGGTCAGTTTGGGCACACAGCGATGCTATATATATATATATATTATACGATCCCCGAACTTAGGATTGAGAATTGCCGGTTCGGGTTAGGAAAGGGAGCAGGGCCGCTTCAGAGGGAGCAGCGAGGAAGCACAGGTGTCATGCATGATGCATCTACCTAATGCTAAGCCTTGGCCAATCGCATCAAATCGTCCCCACGCCAAGAGGGAACGCTCGTCGAAAGCCAACAGAAGGATGAGCGAACCTCATCATCATTAGACTCAGCTCATCGCTGTCTTGTCGAATGCGCGAAAGACAGTTTTCGTCAATATCGCGAACCATATCATACTATGTATGATGATTTCCCCCAAGCCGAAGGCAACGTTTCAAGCTTTCGATTCTCATCAGAAGTGCGAAATTCGAGAACAATGTACGGCAGACCATATCGTGCAAACTGAAATAACTCAAATCTCAGATGTTGAATGTTGAACGTCAAGCGAGCGAGGCTGTGAATTCATCTCAAAATTCAAAACTCATCTCATAAATGTTAATCTGATGTTCGTAGTTAATAATGTAAATTGTAATACAATCTTTAGATCAATCTACACTGTGTAAATGCATTGTTTTAGTATTGAGTGACATATTGAATATGAGTGAAAGCATGAAATGAATGATGAAACATCATGATTACGAGCGACATGACACTGTGAATACAGACAACACAGTGATTATGAATGATTCAGAGCAGAATACACATATCAGTATAATTACAGCGTGAATATGAAGCAGAATACAAGAAGCAGAATACAAGAAGTAAAACATAAGAAGTAAAATATAAGAAGCAAAATATGAGAAACAAAATATAAGAAACAGAATACAAAAAGCAAAATACAAAAAGCAAAATATAAAAAGCAAAATATAAAAAGCAGAATACAAGAAACAGAACATAAAAAACAAAATATAAGAAATAGAATATAAAAAGTAAAATATAAAAAGCAAAATATAAGAAGCAGAATACAAGAAGTAAAATACAAGAAGTAAAATATACATATAAATGATATTATGATTAAAATAATGTGATTTTATAATTACAGACAACATGATGATTATAAACAACATAATGATTACAGATAACATAATAATTAATAATAATAAATTCATACATTTTTGTGACATTAATTAAATCGACTCATGAGAAACTTTATGCTATGTGTATCGAGCGAACAAAACTCTCTGAGATAGAAAATCATTTGTTATTTATATGATTGCTTCACGTAGTTGAAATGACAAGATTAAGACTATGTATCAAATTTGTTTGCGTTGATTGCATGTTAAAGAATGAATGTTCTAGTTACTTTAAATTGCTTCAGAAGCTTCATTTTCATCATCATTCTCATTGCTGCTTTGAAATCTTTCGTGATCGCGATGATTATTCAATAGTTTAAGAAGTCGATATCGCGTAGCATTCTTGATCGCAGATGAGTTCAGTTCGAGCAATGCATGAGTACATGCTTCGCTGTCTGATGACTTCATTCGCAGTTGCATCGCGAGCTATTCATGCTTAAAACGTTTCTTGAGTGCAAATAAATGTTAAGATCTATGCGTTTGATTTTGATGTAAGTTGCAAAAATGCTTTCAATCTTCTGAAGATCATCACGCATCTTTATCATCTTGTTGAATAAATGAGATCTTTGTGCTGAGATTATATTGATGTCTGCAATGCATTTCTTGTATTTTTCTCATCATTGCTTTCATTGATCTTTGTGATATAATGTTATTGCAATGTTATTGCTTATTGAGATCATCATAAAGAAGTTGAATCATCTGCATTTAGACTGCATTCTTACGTCTTCTTGAATAGATGTGTTCAGAAGCACTATTTTCTTGATGACTGTTAGAGATCAGCATAGAGCGAGTCATATGAGTGTAATGTAACGAGTATATAAATGCTAAGGAAGAAAAGTATCTAGAAGGAAAGAGTCGACTATCTATATAACTCAGAAGAACATAAGCTAACTCTGAATAGAGTTGACTTCGAAACAAGTCTATGCTCTAGCGACGAGCGATCGACGATAGCTCTCAGAATAGTCATCAACATAGTCATCAACATAATCATCAACATAGTCATCAACATAGCTATCAACGAAGATGCGTAGCTAGAATCGTAACATTACTTCTCTTCTTCAACAATTCATGTTCGCATGAATGTATTTTCTTAGTCTTGTGTAGAATTGAAATGTCTATTGTAGCAGACTCACTATGCAAGGTAGAAGTGTCATTGAAGCAGACTCACTAGTTGCACGTGAACGAGTCGACAGATCGATTCACTGATAGATAGAACGATGTGAGTAGATAGATCATTGCATTGACGAAAGATGTCATTGTAGCAGACTCACTAGTTGCACGTGAATGTATGATCAGATTCACTGATGAGTAGAACGATGAGAAGATAGATCATTGCATTGACAGTGTCATTGAAGCAGACTCACTGATCGACTTGCTCATCGAAGAGATCGACTTTGAGCTCGTCATTGTAGCAGGCTCACTAGTTGCACGTGAACGTATGATCAGGTTCACTGATGAGTAGAACGATAAGAGCGAGTAGATCATCGCATTGACGATGTCATTGAAGCAGACTCACTGAGGGTTTGCTTCTCGAGATAGAGACTTCACGCAGTTCTATGACTGACTTCGTTTGATTGTTCAACAAATTCGAAGAATCTCTTGCGAATCTGAATGAACGATTAATTCACTGATCTTTGACCTAGTCGAATGATTTCAATCGTTTGTTTATACTCGCTGACCAGCGCACGAGTTCGAATCTTTTGTTTATTCTCGCTGAATCAGCTCACGAGGGAAGAAAGATGAGTGCTGCTGCACGAACGCAAGTCGCTAGATCAAAGTCAATAGAGGGTTGAAGAACTACTAGCAGAAGCATTCGAAGAAATCGATGCAGATTATTTCACTTCGTCTGTAACAAAGAAGCATTTATATAATGTTAGAGATCAGCATAGAGCGAGTCATATGAGTGTAATGTAACGAGTATATAAATGCTAAGAAAGAAAAGTATCTAGAAGGAAAAAGTCAACTATCTATATGACTCAGAAGAACATAAGCTAACTCTGAATAGAGTTGACTTCGAAACAAGTCTATGCTCTAGCGACGAGCGATCGACGATAGCTCTCAGAATAGTCATCAACATAGTCATCAACATAGTCATCAACATAGTCATCAACATAGCTATCAACGAAGATGCGTAGCTAGAATCGTAACAATGACAGAAAAGCGAAAGATGAGACGATTAATTTTCATCAGTTAAACGCGTATAAGTTTGCATGCTCATCTAGTCTCTTGCGTTCTGTCGTTGATTCAACTGCGTAATGTGACTTTATTCTGCAGCATGTTCAGATGAACATGCAACGAACTTGTATACATTTCGATCTTTAACGTTTCGATGCTTACTCTTTTGAACACTTTTGCAACGTGATGTAGAATCTGATTTTGCAGAGTTTTTAGTCTACATTTCTTGTCTGACAGTTCTTTTTCTTTGTCACGCTGATGTTCAGACTGATGCTTTGAATGCAATTTCTGATTTCATTACAGTTGAGTACACTTGTCTCACTTTTGTGCAGATTACTCTTCATGTGAAGACTTCTAGATGACTAAACGCAAGCATTCTTATGACGTGATTCACTTCTATCTGTTGAAGATGCGCGCTTCATTGCAGTTTCATGTTCAGTTGAATCTTTAAAACTCGCACATCTGACTTCAACTTAATCATTGAGTTTTTTATTTGTATATTAGTCATTATGTTGAATTTTCTCGATTTTCTAGTGAAATGTGTAAACTCATATTTTTCTGATGCAAACGTTGCGTCATGAATTCAAGCTTACTTCATGCAAACATCATGTGCTTTGCTTAATGTTTTGCAGATTTCTTCAATGAATTTGTCATATGCTAGAATGTTGATGTCATTTACGAAGTTGAGCACTTTAATTTTGATTCTCAATGCTTTGCATTTTTCAATTAAACTTATGTTGAAAAATAGAAAGAGAATTGATGAAATGAAAGATTCTTAAGATATGTCTGCATTTATCTTGTGCATAGTGCTCATTTGCTCGTTGAATATCAGTAACATCTCTTTGTTCTTTAGAAAGCTGCATGCTCATTCAACTATATAGCTTGATGTTCTTCTCATTTTCAGCATGTGTAGCAGTCTGATGTGCAAGACTCGATCAAACGCTTTAATGATGTTTAGACTTAACATGAAGATCACGTACTTGATTTCACAGTCTTACATGATGTGAACTTAATCTACTAGTAGATTTAACGTTGAGATCATGAATCACTTACGTCTCGCTCTCATTTGAGCATTCGAAAGCATGTGATGAGTTTCAGCTATGTCACTCAGTCTTTTGATCATAATTGACTCTAAAGCTTTGCTCATGATATCAAGCAAAGCAATAAGTCAATATGTTTTTGAATCAATGTAATCACTTTTCTTTGATTTACGTAGCACTATTGTTTGAGTCTTTTTGAACTGCTTCAAGTGATATTTATTGTCACGAACTGAGAGCTGAATGAAATCAGAATGAAATTCTAATAACTAGATTTTAAATACAAGACGTTGCACGAAGAAGAAAGAAAAGAAAGAGATCATTCAGATGTTCTTATACCTCATGAACGCTGAATATCATTCGTACCGAGAGATTCTCATAACATCACTGATAATCTCACGTCTATCATCATCTATAATATTGTTCAACATCATCTAAGTGATCTAACATCTCTTTTCTCAACATCTTTCAAGTAACACATGCTAAAATCGTGACAATAGATCTCTCTTTTTGAAGTCGAAGCTTCTGCGAGACTTTTAATTCTCTGACTCATATTCAGAGTCGCTGCTTTCTTGCATGTAAGCGATTCATGAATTCTTACTTGAACGATCGAAATTTCGAGCGTGATAGACGTTCATGACTTCGATGACATTCATCACATTCGCAAACTTTACTCAACTATTTTCTTCTATTTCAGTTCACTTAATTAAATACTCTAGCTGAGAGTTCTTTACTCGAGAGTTCAATATTTCGTTTATCTCTCAGCTAAGCACTTCTTCGACGAAGACTATCAAAAACGACGCAAGAGATATTTGTTCAGATAAGAGATCGTTGATCACAGAATGAAGCAGATAAGTATGAAAGACGTCGAAACAGAATCAGTCATTGAGCAACTCTAACTGATAAGAATGAGAACTAACAATTTTGATGATTCTGAAAGATTTCTCGAATTTATTAGATAACTTCTTGCTGAGTCAATGAATCATCAGATTGCGAGCATCTAATCAAATCATATTATTAATTGCAAACTTGAGAGCGTGTTGTCGATGAACATTAGCGAATTGTTTCTGATATGCTTGAGCTAAGATCATTTGTTCTCGCAGAATTTCATTGATTCAATTCATTTTCTGAACAAACAGATCAACATGTATTCATTTCAAATGTTCAATAACGTTCTTCTGAGTCTTCTTTGATTTCAACTTCATTCGAGAATGCTGTTCGAAGTTAGCTAGAAACGACGTGCACTGAGTGCTTTTGAAGAAGTGATTGTTGATGACAAATTCAGCTGATGACAGTCATGCAGCTCAGTCGTTCTGCATAAAGAACACGAAGACTCGAAGATATTGTTTCAAAACGTCGTTGACATTCTTGATTTGATCATTCGTTTCTGAGTGAAACGCAGTTGACAATTGAGCTTGAATCTTCAATCGAGTACAAAGTTCGTTTCAAAAGTGATTGACAAACTGAGTTTCATGATTCGAGACGATTGAATCAGATAATTCATGATGTTTTCATATTGCACGATAAAAAACTCAAGCTGTATCTAAAGCTGTAATTTCACTCATAGACTCATAATGCACTTGTTTAGATAGTTTGTTCACGACTATCAGAATATTGATTATTGAATTTTCATTCAGATTCTTACTTTCAGATACTGTCACGATGAAATTCATGACTATGTCTTTTCAGCGACGATTGAGTACATCAAGAGACTTCAAAGCTCTCTGATATTTTTCTCTAGAGATCTTCACTCGAGAGCATAGATGACAATTACGTACGAAGCGAGCTACTGTCTTGATCATTTCGAGTCAGTAATAATGACGACTGAGTATTTCGTAGATCTTGACTCTTTCTGAATGATTCGCAATAGACGTGTCATGACTTAACTGAAGCAGACGTAGTCGCAGTTTCTCATCTTCAAATATCAATAGTCTATCTCTATAGTAGACTCGATCACTTCGCAGCATACATTTCGCTAACGAAAATTCTTTAAGCTTTCGTTGATCATCTCTTAACGCAGTTATCATGATCTGTACTCATTCATCATTGAAATAGACTGCGAAGAGTTGTTCTTCTAGCTCATTCATAGACATTTTCTCTGATGATTCAGACTGCTCAGAAATCACTGATTCGTTCTTCGAGTCACTTGATTCGAGTGCTTCAGAGTCACTATCATTGAGAACATTGATTAAGACTTGAATTTTCAGATTTTTTGATTTTAGCACAATCTGTCACTGATGTTCTCGACGACTATTCTTCTCGTTCAAGAAAAGATCTTCTGATCGACGCGTGAGTGCATCAACTCGAGTGTTCAATTCACTCGAATGATACACGATTTTGAAGTTAAATTGAGAGAGAAATTCTGATCATCTGACTTGTCTTCGACTAAGCAGCTTGATTGACATGAAATATTCTAGATTCTTGTGATCGAAAATGATCTCAACGAGATCTAACGTGCCTTTCAGTTCGAATCTTCATTTCTTAAAAGCTCTGATTATAGCTAGAAGTTTCTTGTCATAAATCTCGTAGTTGCATTCTGCAAGTAGCATTTTGAAAGAGAAATAGATCACAGATCTTAACTGCTTGTTATCATCTCGCTGAGACATGACTTCGATCACAACATAGTCGAAGACATCGATTTTCACAGTCACGAGTAGATTCGAATTATAGTGCATTAAGATAGAGACAGTGATGAACGTCTGCTTGAGTCGATCGAAGACGAATTGACACTTCTGAATTCAATTAAATGACTGATCTTTTCTGATTAAGACAGTCAACAAGTCGATCAGCTTGAAAAACTTCTTAATAAATCGTCTATAGAAGTTGACGAAGCTCAGAAAGCTCTGAACATCTTTGACGTCTTGAGATGCAGTTCAATTCATGATGACATTGATCTTCTCAGAATTTATTTTGATTTCGTGAGTGATGATTATTAGATTCAAATACTTGATCTCGATAACTGAAAATTCGCATTTCTCGATATCTATCTGTAGTTCAACGACTCTAAGTCGCTTCAGTATCTGATGAACATGCTGAGTATGCTTCTTTTTGCTGTTGCTATAAATCAAGATATCAT